>OLNC01000213.1_pt1 | contig 68309 bp, 64 predicted proteins | sample 1672011 | NCBI WGS metagenome assembly OLNC01 (sample SAMEA3136636, study PRJEB25190) | human gut metagenome | biome: human gut; feature: human-associated habitat; material: faeces | place: Austria | collected 2013
TCGCAACCTGTACTTGGATTGGCTTGGGCGTACTGATTCAGAAGTTTTATCTGCGGCATTTCCGTGTTATTAACATTATCCTTGCACTAACATTACTGGAGTGCATTTGGGGAATGTTAAGATAATTATTGCTTCCACAGGAGCTTAGGAGTGTAGCTAGCCTCATATTTGTATTAGTGCATTACTAAAAAATGTGCAGATGCACAAAAACTGGGAGTGTAACGATGCAGATTAAAAGAGACGCTTACCTACAGCAGTTTTATGATCAGTTTATCAATATAACAGGTGCAGGTATCACAATCGGACTTGTAATGTATATGTTCTTCTTTGCAAAATCAAAACAGTTGAAGACACTTGGTAAAGTGGGAATTATTCCGGCATTATTTGGAATCAATGAGCCAGTCCTGTTTGGTGTTACGATCGTTATGAATCCAATGCTTGCAGTTCCGTTTATTGGAATGCCTGTGATCGCATGTTTAATCCAGTATTTTGCTTTTCCTTTGTATCTTGTAAAAATAGAACGACAATAATTCAGATAATACGTAATCATTTCTCTACTTACCCATGCATTACATTTCTTTGTCAGACCAAACGGCACTTCGTAATGAGAAATTGTAATCATCGGTTTTTTTAGTCTTAATCTAACTCCATACATTGCCGGCTCTGTAACACCTGCCAGAAGTGCAGAAATACCTGCCGGAATCGCCATTTCTCTTAATTCTTTATCTTTTGTCTTCGCTGCTACACCAAAAGTTGCTCCTGCCTGTGCAATATTACTTCCGAGCAATGTGATCACATCCGGATAAATTAAAACAGACGAAACCATTACTGCCAAAAATGAATTGCCGTAAACAGAGGTGTCATACAATGTGTCACCGACACGATATTTTCTTTGCCACCTACAGCGGTAAGTACTTCTTCAGCAATTTTTCTGTTCTTGTCAGCCATAATTACTCTCTCCTTTTTTTCATTTGTAAATTAACTTATAACAACACTTTTACGTATTGTCTACTACTATTATTTCACAAATAGAAGTGTTGTTTTTTGTATAGTTTTAATAATTAAATGCCTGATGCATCAAAAAGAAGTTCTGAAGATGCGGTGCTACGCAGTTCTTTGAGGAAGACAATGAAGTAAATCTTCAAAAAAAGATTGAAATTGTTTATAATCGTTTATAAAGGAGAAAATAATATGAGAGTTTTTGTTGATGCAGATGCCTGCCCAGTAGTAGGTATTATTGAAAAAGTTGCAAGAGAGCACAATGTTCCGGTGACGTTGTTGTGTGATACAAATCATGTGTTATCTTCTGCCTACAGTGAGGTGATTGTAGTTGGAGCCGGAGCAGATGCAGTAGATTATAAATTGATCAGTATTTGCCATAAAGGTGATATTGTTGTATCGCAGGATTATGGAGTGGCAGCAATGGCACTTGGAAAAGGTGCATATGCGATTCATCAATCTGGGAAATGGTATACCAATGAGAATATTGACCAGATGCTTATGGAACGGCATTTGAATAAGAAAGCACGAAGGGCATCTAGAAAGAATCATTTAAAAGGACCAAGAAAGCGAGCATCAGAGGACAATGAGCGTTTTAGAGAATCTTTTGAGAAAATGATACAGGTTCTTCAGAACGGTTAGTTACGTGTAGAATGACATTGACTAGATTTATCTCAGTCGAGAAGACTCCCGCCTCTTTCAGGTGGTGAGTGACTGCTCGACTTGAATTTGTTATTCTGAAAACTTATCGCTGTAATGAATATGCATATCCTCCCAGTCCATAAATAATACATAAAATACTCGTCCGTATTGCTGACTCTCCACGATTCTTCCATGATCAAGTACGGAAAGGTAAGTTCCGTCCGCTTTTCGTAGATGAAAGTGAATATAGTCATTTTCATTGCCGTTATCAATCTGTTCCCAGATGCTTGATTCAATTTGTTTTTGCTCATCTTCTCGAATCAGGTTACGGAAGCTCTTCTTTGTAAGCCTAAAGAGTTCATCCATATTTTTATATCCGGTCATATGAAGGAACTCGTGATTTGCATAAAAAAGTTCATCATCTTCTTTGTCTGCTCTGTATATGATAAATGCACCCGGAAGATGTTCGGAAATATCTTTAAGTGCAAATCCCAGCTGTTTGCGAACACCTGATGAAAGTCCTGCTCTGTAAGCCATACATCCGTTTTTTCCATGAAGTTTTATTTCGTAAAGGGCGGTATCTGCACAGCGCATGAGCTGTGAACGGTTGGAAGCAAATGTCGGATATTCTGCATATCCAAGAGAAATATGAAAAGGATATTCTTTCCCCATATATGAGAATGTCTTTGGAAGTCTGGTGAATTGCTGTAATAGTTCTTCTGCTTCTTCACAGGTATAATTTGGAAGAAGAATACAGAACTCGTCACCACCGTTTCTTCCCAGCAATGTATCCGGTGGGAAAAAAGCTTTCATATTATCTGCCAGACTCTTTAATGCATTATCTCCATAAGCATGTCCATAGATATCATTAATAAACTTAAAGTCATCAATATCAAGGAGTGCAGCTACAAAATGCGATTTTGGATTTTTATCGATCATCTTTACTGCCAATTCATCAAATCCATATCGGTTATAAATATCTGTAAGAGAATCGGTGTGTGCCAGTACTTTAAATTTATTTTTATGCTCTTTCGATACTAACCAGACCCGGGTAAGAACTGACAGGAGTATGACAATAGCAGTAAAAACCACACCGACTTCTGCTATTAATGTATTGTTTTCCCATCCGCTTTTTGGAGTTACTTCAAATCTCCAGTTCTCTTCCCCTATTGTAAATTTATAAGAAACTGGATGTGTTAATTGACGATCTGATTGGTAAACAACTTTGTAAGTATCACTCCAGGGAGCGTCTGTTTTTGAAAGTCTGTATTCATATCCAAAATTCGAAAGAGCATTGAGTGTATCTGAAAAAATGTCAGGCACATGCAGGATAACAATAGTAAATCCCCAGAAATACTCCTGTCCATTTTCATCTTTCAGGTAAACCGGATTGCGGACAGCAACTCCATAGCCACTCTGTTTCAATTCGAAAGGTCCCTGTGTAATGATCGTATGGTTGTCTCTTGCGTAACGAGAAATTTTACCACGATTTTTGTCATGGATCAGATCAATCTTACCCGCTTCATTTCCACTGATAGGATAAATATCTGTCACAACACCATCTGGGGCAAGCTGCACACTTTCAATAGAGTCGGACATAAGATTTTTTGCAATGGTATCAAACTGATTAAACTTTCCATTTTCACTGATCAAAACTTGTTTCAAAGTATCTGTAATCCCGATTCCATGTGTAATCTCATTCTTTATGCGCTCACCATAGGTGGATGCATTTAATTGTGCTGTTGTGTGTCTCTGCTCTTTTTCGTGGATGTCTGTTTTGTATACAATGAAACCAACAAAGCATATGCCCAGTAAAAAAACGATAAGAGGCACAAGTACTTTTTTTTTCACCTAATTCACCTCGTTCTTATACATCAGATATTTTTATAATAAAGAATTATAACACAGAAGCAGCAGGATAGAATATATTTTCTGAAAAAATACAATAGAGTAATTTTTTATAATAAATTTACATTGAAGTGACAATGTTTTTCTTGCACAGGGTGGATAGTTGCATTAAAATAATATTAGATGCTACTAACTATCTTGCAGCAGGATGATAGAAAACAGACTCACACTGTGCAATAATCAGGGTATTAGAAAAAATAAGATTTTTAACATGACATGAAAGGAAGAGAGATTATGATTAAGACAACAATAAAGATTACTGGTATGGCCTGCACCATGTGCGAAGCACATATTAACGAAGCAGTTCGGAATGCATTTTCGGTGAAAAAAGTGAAATCAAGCCATTCCAAAGGAGAAGCGGTCATTCTATCTGAAGAACCATTAGATGAAGCAGTACTCCGAAAAACTATTGAAGCTACCGGCTATACTACCGGAGAAATGACTTCTGTCCCATACAAGAAAAACGGTCTTTTTTCCTTTTGGAAAAAATAGAAAAAATTTTGAATAACTGGGGTAGCCGTCATGCTGGCACCCTGCTTTTGACAGGCATTTTTTATGGTGTAAATCGTTGTTTGTGTTTATGAAATTATATATGGTATAATAGCAAAAAGAATCACAAATGGAGAGAGTTTTATGAACAGGTTCAGGAGAAGGCTAATATTGACATATACGCAAGAATGGCATATATGGATACAATGACTGGTCTTGGAAATAGAACGGCATTTCTGGAGGAAAATAAAAGTAATGCTATTTTCCCTGGAATGATTTCCTACATAATGATGGATGCCAATAATCTAAAAACAATAAATGATACATTGGGACATAATAAAGGCGATGAACTTATTATTACGATTGCAAAGTGCATGAGAAAAGCTGTTGGACATAATGGTCAATGTTATAGAATCGGTGGCGATGAGTTTGTAATAATTCTGAAAAATAAGACGGCTGCAGAAACGGAGGAAATCATAAACAAGGTAAGATGTGAGATTGAATTTGCTGATAAGCAAAGTGATATTACTATTTCTGTCGCCATAGGATATGTCTGGACTGATACAGAACAAAAGAATTTAGAAGATCTTATGCAGCATGCTGACGATGAAATGTATAAGGATAAAAAGAAGACAAAAGAAAATAAAAGCAAAGAAAATACGCACTCCATTTAAACAACAATGTAGAAAAGTACATTAGGGTATGAAAGGTGACATTATGATATATACAGTAAAAAGAATAGAAGAAGACGTAGATTACGGTTGTGAAGAACGTCCGGAAGATGTACCAGTCATGGCGGTAGTTACGCTTACGAATTCTTTGGGAGAAGAATTGGTAATAAAAGCAGAGGATGCTATGCTTTATGAATGTAATATTAATGAAGGAGACAAGGTAAGCATTGATGCGAATAATAAGTTAGAAAAAAGCTACTAGGAGGGACAGAATGAGAAAACTTATGATTTTATTTCCGGGAATAGGGTATCATTGTGATAAACCTATATTGTATTATGGAAAAAAGATTGCCGTAATGAATGGGTATAAAGATTGTATCAGCCTGTCATATTCTTATGATGGAAAGAATCTTCGAGGCAATACTGCTGAGATGGAAAAAGCTTTTAACAGTTTGTATGAACAGGCAGAAAAACAGCTCGATGGAGTGGAATTTAATCAGTATGATGAAATTCTGTTTGTCTCTAAAAGTATAGGGACCGTCATTGCAGCAGCATATGCCAGGAAGTACAGTATAGAATGCAGAATGATTTTTTACACACCACTGGCACAGACATACTCTTATGATGTGGAAGGAGGGATTGCCTTTATCGGAATGAAAGATCCATGGAGTGATGTGGATGAGGTAATTCACGCAAGCCGGAAGCAGAGGATACCGATTTATGTATATGAGGATGCCAACCATTCTCTGGAGACAGGACAGGTAATACAAGATCTGGATATATTGAAAGACGTAATGATAAAAACAAATAACTATCTTTCAGTGGAAAAACATTGATAAATTTTTCGGGATTTCGACAGAAAGAATATAGTGCAGATTTGAAATTGTGCAGATAGTCTTGCATAATTAGAAAAGAGTAAATTATAAAACTATGAAGTGAGGTAGTGGATATGGAAAAAGACCCGTTTAAGGAATATCTAAGGGAGTCTGAACCAGATAAAGCTCATAAAGGTTATGCTTGGAGTACAGCAATCGGACTTCAGGCAGTGGACGGACTCAAACCATCTAAATATTTGATTGATACTGCCATTCAGAATATTGAAGGCAAAATTACAATGCAAGAAGCACAGAACCTTATTGACAGCTACTATGAAGAAAGACCGGTGCCTTTGTCTGATGATGAACGTACTGAAGAAGCAGATAGGGTTTCGGCCCGTATTGCGGAAATTCTTTCTGAAACAGCGTTTTCATTTTCTCCAAATGAGTATATATCTATCCACCGCAAACTCTTTCAGGGTATTTATAAACATGCTGGAAAGATTAGAGATTACAACATTACAAAGAAAGAATGGGTACTTGATGGGGCAACTGTAATGTATGGTAGTGCCTCCGAACTGAGAGCCACACTTGAATATGATTTTTCGCAGGAGAAAAATTTTAGTTATAAAGGGCTTTCAATGGATGAGATTATCCATCATCTTGCGGTATTCATTTCAAGGCTATGGCAAATCCATATCTTTGGGGAAGGCAATACAAGAACAACGGCGGTGTTCTTCATTAAATATTTAAGGACACTGGGGTTCTCTGCAACCAATGATATTTTTGCAGAAAATGCGTGGTATTTCAGAAATGCACTTGTTCGTGCAAACTATACGAACCTGCAAAAAGGTATTCACGAAACAACAGAATATTTGGAAGTGTTTCTCAGAAATCTGCTTTTGAACGAGAAAAATGAGCTTCACAATCGAAATCTTCACATAAGTGGACTTTTGAATGATACAAAAGTGGACATTGGAGCTGGAAAAGTGGACATTCAAGACAAAAAAGTGGATATTGAAAGTGTACTTTCTGAAAAGGGCAGGAATTTCTCTGTAAAAACAAAAGTTCACATCCTTAGACTTTTTGAGGAGTTTGGTTTTGATGAAGTTTTTGGAAGAAGTACAGTTATGGAACTTCTTGAACTGAAAGGTTCAGGTGCTTCAAAACTTCTTTCCAAGCTGGTACAGGCAGATATTATTGAACCAGTATCCGGTCATGGAAAAGGGAAATATAAATTCAAGAAGTAATCTAGGTGTTGTAAAAGTTTTAGGGCAGATTTGATTCATGTGAGTCAAATCTGCCCTTGGTTGGAACTATCTATTTCCTGACAGCCCCTTTGCTACTATCCATAGTTACGAAATGAAACATTCTTTAACCTGTGTTTGATAAGCGATTTTTTCTACTCAAACATTTACTCAAACACTTCTTCGATTCTACCTGTTTTTTCGTTGTAAACATAAACACTGTTGTGTTCTGTTACAAAAGGAGTAAGTGAGCCAAGCTTAATGTTTCGGATGTATACTACATTCGTTGGTAAAACTCGCACTAAGCTTTCATTTTCATTAATATCAGCGATCCAACGAAACAATTTGTTCTCTTCTTGTCCCGTATAAATGAGATCCATACCGTTTTCCGTATTCTCTAGTTTGAAATATACCTTATGTTTTAAAGCCATTTTCGGATAGACACCTTTTACAACATAAATACCATAATGTTCATGTAAAAGCTCCTTATAGGTATCGGATGTAAGATCAATATCCTTATATTTCACTTTTTGTCCAACATCAATTCTTTCGCGAATAATGGTCAAGGTATGGATGGCCCAATTGAGTGTTCCAATACTGTTGTACTTGATGCATTCTTCAATATTTGAGAAGAACGTCTCATCAAAATTTACTTCCTGTGTTGCTATCTTTGTCAGTTCGTTTAATGATAAATTCATAGTAATCCCCCTTCGTTAAGCAAGATATTGTATACGATTTAAAACCATATGTGTATCATAGATACTTTTAGGTTTTGTAAACAAGGTATTTTACAAGACAGTATATGTTTCAATTTATAACAAAAAAGGCTGAATATATATCGTTTATTGATAATTATATGATACTATTGTTTCATTTTAAAAACAAGGTATTTGAGGGGAAATACAGACATATCAGAGTTATTATCTAATCAATAATGAAGAGAATCAGAAGAGATTTTGTAATGATTGATGCTACAGGAAGGAAGAGGAAGTATACTCTTTTTTATTGACAAAAAACAACTACAATATTATTATGCAAAGTAATTACATAAAATAATTATGTAAAATAATAGAAAGGAGAAACTCATGACAAAAGATAAGATAAAAGAAGTTATGGATGCCTGTTATCAGGCAAAGAGGATAAGAGATATGCTGCCGGCATTGCCTGGGGGAGTGACACCATCCCATATTCACTATCTGGATACTCTTAGAAAGTTAGAAAAAATGGAAGGGAAGGTAAGAGTCAGTGATATGAGTGAGAACCTTGGACTTCCGAGACCAAGCGTAACGAAAACCGTAAAAGATATGGAAAAGCTTGGATTTGTCGAGAAAGAAACAACAGAAACGGACGGAAGGTTTGTTTATATTAAGACGACCAGGACAGGAAGAGACCTGGTTGATAAATATGTTGATGAGTATTTTGGTAATCTTTCGGAAAATCTTGGAGGGATTACGGATGAAGATGCAGATAAGATGATTGAAGTAGTAGAAAAGCTCTATATAGTCATGAGTAACAGGAAGTAATATATGAATGCAAAAGAAAGATCAGATTTTACACAGGGAAGTATATTAAAGAAGATGATTCCATTCATGATGCCGATACTTGGAGCGCTTATACTCCAGGCAGCGTATGGTGCGGTGGACCTTCTGGTTGTGGGCAGATTTGGAACAACAGCCGGGTTATCAGCAGTTTCAACGGGCAGTCAGATTCTTAATCTTGTAACATTTGTGATAACGCAGTTAGCAATGGGAATTACTGTTCTTATTGCAAGGTATATCGGTGAGAAACATACAAGTCAAATAGGGAAACTGCTTGGTGGAGCAACGACAGTGTTTACTATGATAGCTGTCGTACTTTTTGTGGTGATGGTGTTTTTTGCAAAGCCGTTGGCTGTTCTTATGCAGGCTCCTAAAGAAGCGCTTATGCTTACGTCAGTGTATGTAAGGATTTGCGGGGGAGGTATTTTCTTTATTGTTGCTTATAACGTTCTTTCTGCCATATTCAGAGGGCTGGGAGACAGCAGGTCTCCGCTTATATTTGTTGCGGTTGCCTGCGTGGTAAATGTCGTAGGTGATCTTGTACTTGTTGCAGGATTCCATCTTGATGCCGCAGGAGCCGCAATTGCTACAGTGCTTGCCCAGGCGGTCAGTGTGGTGCTGGCTCTTTTGATGCTTAAAAGAAGACAGCTGCCATTTAAAATAACAAAAAAAGATTTCAGGTTTAATAGTCAATGTAAAAGATTCCTGACAGTTGGGATTCCTCTTGCGCTTCAGGAATTTCTTACCCAGATGTCATTTCTTGCACTGTGTGCATTTATAAATAAGTTAGGGCTGGAAGCTTCTTCAGGATATGGGGTTGCCTGTAAGATAGTAAACTTTGCCATGCTGATACCAAGTGCACTTATGCAGTCGATGGCTTCTTTTGTATCGCAGAATGTTGGTGCCGGTAAGGAGGATAGAGCAAAGAAAGCGATGTTTACCGGAATAGGAATCGGATTAATTGTTGGAATCGTTGTTTTCATAAGTGTATGGTTTTTTGGTGATGTGCTTACATCGATATTCACAACGGATGAAGCGGTTGTACAAAAAGGATTTGAATATCTTAAGGGGTTTGCTCCGGAAACGATTCTTACGGCAATTCTTTTTTCTATGATAGGTTACTTTAATGGACATGAAAAGACGTTGTGGGTTATGATTCAGGGACTTATCCAGACACTTCTTGTAAGACTGCCCCTTGCATATTTTATGAGTATACAGCCGGATGCCAGCCTTACTAATATAGGGCTTGCGGCGCCTGTTGCCACATGCTTTGGAATTATATTAAATATAATCTTTTTCATTCACATGACAAAGAAAATGAAAAAGGTATAAGTAAATCAATGATTTATCTCTTGAAATTTTGTTTACAAGTAGATATAATGCTTTTTACATTTTATAATTTAGGAGAAGGTATTTATGAATAGTAAGTCTAATACACAGGCGATGGAAACAGAAAAAGTACCACGTCTTTTAGCGCAACTTGCAATTCCGGCTGTTGTTGCACAGGTTATCAATCTTTTATATAACATTGTAGACCGTATTTACATTGGACATATTTCCGGTGTTGGTGCGGCAGCATTAACCGGTGTCGGATTATTTACCCCTATTCTTATGCTGATTAATGCATTTGCCATGCTCGCTGGCTCTGGAGGAGCTCCGCGTGCGGCTATTTTTATGGGGAAGAAAGATAATAAGACAGCGGAGAAGATTCTTGGAAACTGCTTTGCTCTTCTCATTGTTATGGCTGTGGCACTTACAGCGATTTTCTTTATTTTTGCCCCACAGCTGCTAACGTTGTTTGGTGCCAGTGATAAGACACTTCCTTATGGAGTGGCATACGCAAGAATTTATATTCTCGGAAGCATTTTTGTTTTGATCGTAATGGGAATGAATCCATTTATTACGACACAGGGATTTGCAAAGATCAGTATGATGACGACTGTAATTGGTGCTGTAATTAACATCATTCTTGATCCGATTTTTATCTTTGGATTTAATCTGGGAGTAAGAGGTGCTGCGATTGCTACGGTTTTAAGTCAGGCGGTCGGTGCGATATGGATTCTTCGTTTCTTATCCGGAAAGAAGACCATTCTTCATCTTAGAAAAGAAAACTTTAAATTGCAGAAAGACATTATCTTACCTTGTCTTGCACTTGGTATTTCTACCTTTGTCATGTTATCTACAGAAAGTATCCTGTCTGTCAGCTTCACGTTCAGCCTTTCAAGGTATGGCGGGGATCTTGCTGTTGGAGCCATGACAATTATTACAAGTGTCAGCCAGCTTGCCACATTACCATTACAGGGAATCTGTCAGGGTGGACAGCCGATTATGAGTTATAATTTCGGCGCAAGGAATAAAGAGCGTGTAAAAAAAGCATTTTTTACACAATTTACAGTCTGTATAGTCTTTACTAGCTGCTTCTGGCTGATTATGCTTTTGTTTCCGAAACTGTTTGCAGGAATCTTTTCTAATAATACAGATTTGATCACTTACACTACATGGGCATTGAGAATTTATATGGCTGGTATTTTCTCTCTTGGATTTCAGGTTGCCTGCCAGCAGAGTTTTATGGCATTGGGACAGGCGAAGGTTAGTCTGCTGCTTGCCTGCCTTAGAAAGCTGATCCTGTTGATTCCGTTAATCTTTATTCTGCCATGTTTTATCCAGAATAAAGTATTTGCCGTTTTTCTAGCTGAACCAATCAGTGATATACTGGCTGCGATAATTACAACGTTAACTTTCTTTAGCCGGTTTAATAAAATTTTGGATAAATAGTAGGAGGTATATTCTATGCCATTGAAAATTGTTAGAAATGATATTACAAAAATGAATGTTGATGCAATTGTCAATGCAGCTAATACATCTCTATTAGGGGGTGGTGGGGTAGATGGATGTATTCATCGTGCTGCCGGACCAGACCTGCTTGCGGAATGTAGGATGCTCCATGGATGTGAAACAGGAAATGCTAAAATTACAAATGGATATCGTCTTCCTTGTAAATATGTCATTCACACAGTTGGACCAATCTGGCTGGATGGAAAACATCAAGAACAAAAACTTTTAGAATCCTGCTATGCTACATCACTGAATCTGGCGAAGGAATATGGCTGTGAATCGGTTGCTTTTCCTTTGATTTCTTCTGGAATTTATGGTTATCCAAAAGATCAGGCATTAAAAGTTGCTATAGATATTATTGGGAAGTTTCTACTGGAAAATGAGATGACAGTCTTCATTGTAATTTTTGACCGGAAGGCATATCAGATTAGCGGAAAGTTGTTTGCGGATATTACAGCTTATATAGATGACCGATATGTGAAGGAACATTCGGACAGTCGGGAAGAACTAAGACGGCGGTCGGAGCCGCTTCTTGGAGAAAGCTGTTTCGGATCAGCAGTGGAGAGGATGGAAGAGAAGCCAAGCTGTAAGGCGATAAGCAGCAGGACTCTGGAGGATGCGTTGAATCAGATAGATGAAAGTTTTTCGGAAATGCTGCTTCGTAAAATTGACGAATCCGACATGACAGACACGCAGTGTTACAAGAAAGCAAATATTGATCGGAAACTTTTTTCTAAAATTCGCTCAAATAAATTTTATAAGCCGTCTAAAACGACAGTGCTGGCATTTGCGCTGGCATTGGAACTGCCAATTGCAGAGATGCAGGATATGCTTGGTAAGGCGGGATTTACTTTGTCTCGTTCAAGCAAGTTTGATATTATTGTAGAATATTTTGTTGAACAGGGAAATTATAATGTATATGAAATCAATGAAGCACTGTTTGCTTTTGATCAGAGCCTGATTGGATCATAAAACAATGAATGTTATTTAATGTCGCTTTCTATGCGACCACTTTCTAAAAGAAAATCGTTATACTATGGCTGCAAGGTACGAAACCGAGCAGTCATTTTTTTGACCAGGTAAATACCGGGATAGTAAACTTAATAGCGAGATTTTCAGGAGGTAAGGTATAATGAAAAAGAATTTAACAGAAATCGTTTTTATCCTTGATCGTAGTGGATCTATGAGTGGACTGGAGCAAGATACAATCGGAGGATTTAATTCTATGATTAAGCAACAGAAAAATGCAGAGGGAGAAGCATTAATTTCTACGATATTGTTTGATAATGTAAGTGAAGTTCTGCATGACCGCATAAATGTAAAGGATATCCAGCCCCTGTCCGATCACGATTATATGGTTCGGGGATGTACGGCATTGTTAGATGCTATTGGCGGAGCGATACATCATATTGGAAATATTCATAAGTATGCTATCAATGTGACAGCGAGGGAACTGCCCTAAATTATGAAGTGATCAGTGAGGCAATCAGTGCTGTCCGATGTAGTGCACCGTTGGGTTCAAACTGGAAAAAGCGCATTGACGAGGATTTTAAAAAACGTGGCAATCGCAAGTAAGTAATTTTCTATTGTTCTTTTACCTATCTTGTACCCATAGATAGAAAACAAAACTATGTATTGATAATATATTTTGTGGTAGAATGAAGAAAATCAATATAATTTGTAAACTAGATGTACTCAGAGAATCTTTTATCTCAGTCGAGAAGACTCCCACCTCTTTCAGGTGGTGAGTGGCTGCTCGACTTGAATTGATTCTGTGAGTACATCTTAAAGTCGTGGAGGTAGAAATTGTATGGAGATAACGGAATTTATAAAAGCAAGAGTTTTTTCAAAAATATCGAAGTCGTTATATAAGTCTTTTATATCAAAGATAGTGGTTGTTATTTTGGCAGTATTTTTGCTAGTATCAGGAAGTAGTCAGATAGTTTGTGCAGCCACATCAGAATCAGAATTCACGATTGTTCAGGAAAAGGTATATAAGGATGGTGAATTATACACCGGCTGGTGTAGTATGGGAAAAGGACAGAAATGTTATGTGGTTAATGGTAATAGAGCAAAAAACTGGTACAAGATTGGAAAAAAGTATTATTATTTTGGGGACGATTATAATCTTATTGTTAATAGTATTGTAGGTTCGAAGGCAAAAGGATATTATTATGTTGATAAAAGAGGAGTCAGAGTTACTGCAAAAGAAATCCGACAGGCTGTTACATTTGTTATGAGGTATTCTGATGCGAAACTTAGCAGGCAGAAGCGTTTAAAACAATGTTTTCGGGCCATACGTAAATATCCATATCACCATATGAGTTCTGTTGCACCAGCTGCGAAGAAGATCCCTTCCTATGCGAATTATATGTTTACTGCCCAAAAAGGGAATTGTTATAGATATGGTTCGGCAATGGCTTATATAGGCAGAGTTTTGGGGTATGATACAAGGCTTGCAGTTGGAGCTGTTACATCAAGAGGACCACGTGCCTCGTTATCACCACATGGCTGGTGTGAAATAAAGACAGGTAAAAATTGGAAAATGATAGACTGTAGTATGCAGCGATTTAATCTGAAAAAGAATTTATTTTTAGTAACTCGTAAGAAATATCCATATCGCTTGAGATGTGATAAGGTTCATGCTATGGTAGTAAGAAATGGAAAGGTTAAATGGTTTTAAATAAAAAATTTTAAATATAAAATTTTTGTTTAAAACTTTTTCTACTTGCATTTATATTTAGTTTTTTGTTAAGTTTACATAAGGAGATATAAAATATGAAGCTTGTATTTTTAGATACAAAAACCATTGGAGAAGATATTGATTTATCGGCATATGATGCTCTGGGAGAAGTGGTAAAATATGGATTTTCTACTTTGGAAGAGATTCCGGAGCGTGTAAAAGATGCGGATGTTTTAATTGTGAATAAAATTGCGATTAATGAGCAGACAATTGGGAATGCAAAAAATTTGAAGTTAGTATGTGTAACAGCTACAGGAACCAATAATCTGGATAAAGAATATCTGAAAAAGCGTGGAATCGCATGGAGAAATGTAGCCGGATATTCTACAGAATCTGTTACACAGCATACATTTGCTTTATTATTCTATCTTCTAGAGAAGATGCGTTATTATGATGATTATGTAAAAGATGAAAAATATATAAATGATACGGTGTTTACTCATTTTGCAGAACATTTTAATGAAGTTAACGGAAAAACATGGGGAATTATCGGACTTGGAACAATCGGAAGACGAGTTGCTGATATTGCAAAAGCGTTTGGGGCACGTGTGATTTATTACTCTGCTTCGGGAAGTCCGGCACAGGAAGGATATGAACAGGTTGATTTTGAAACGCTACTTACTACATCAGATATTGTGTCTGTACATGCTCCGTTAAATGAATATACAAAAGATTTGATGGATAGGGAAGCATTTGCAAAAATGAAAAAGACAGCTATTTTCTTAAATCTTGGAAGAGGACCAATTGTAGTAGAACAGGATTTATATGAAGCATTGGAAACAGGTGAAATTGCAGCAGCAGGTCTTGATGTATTATGTGAAGAGCCAATGAGTGAAACAAACCCATTGGCAAAAATAAAAGACAGTAAAAAGCTTATTATTACTCCGCACATTGCATGGGCAAGTGTAGAAGCAAGAAACCGATTGATGCAGATTATCGTAGAACAGATCAGGGAATTTTTATAAATCTTTTGCAGACTTTCTAAGTGCCACATAGGAAATCAGAAAGTTTGCAAGCCAGCCGGCTGGTACAGCTAACCAGACAAATGCGATACCAAAACGTGGTGCAAAAATCAGTGCAACTGATAGACGAATAGCAAGATTTACCATGTTTGCAATGAGAAATGGACGCATGATTCCTAGTCCACGAAGGACGCCATCTGTTGCCATCTTGATTCCCATGAAGATGAAGAAATAACCGAGCCATCTCATGTAATCACCGGATACCTGGTAGGCTAAGGCTGTTCCATCTTTTCCTAGAAATAGTGAGGAAATTTGCGTGTGCAATGTTTCAATAATCAGGAAGGCGAGGAATGCAAAACATACATCCAGCAATAATGCAGCGCGGTAGCCCTTTTTAATACGCCATGGTTTCTTTGCACCAAGATTCTGAGAAACATATGGTGAAACGGCATTGCCGATGGACACAAATATCAGTGAAAAAACATTTTCAACTCTCATTGTTGCCGCATAACCGGCAAGTGCCTGTGTACCGAATGGATTTACAACAGCCTGGACTATCATCATACCAATGGACACAGTGGACTGCTGGAGAACTGACGGTACGGCAATTTGAAGCATTGCATAGAGTTCCTGTCTGTCAAACCAGTTAAAGCAGCTCTTATATTTCCGAATTCGATGAAGGAAGATTAAAAGCGAAAATACTGCAGAGATACCCTGTGAGATCAGTGTGGCAAGGGCTGCACCGAATACACCCAGACCAAGACCTGCCACCATCCAAAGATCCATAAAGATATTTAAAATAGAAGAAAATATTAGAAGACCTAAAGGAATCTTTGATTCACCGATGGAAGTGAACATGGTGGAGAGAATATTGTACATAAACAGAAACGGGAATCCTACAAAATAGACACGCAGATACAGCACTGCTTCATTCAGTATATCATCAGGTGTCTGCAAAAGACTCATCATCAAATGAGAAAAACAAAAGCCTAAGCCACCAAGGATTATGCTTAGAATCAAAAAGCTGATTAGTGATGTGGATATGATTGTTTTCATTTTACTATAATTTCTGGCACCGAAATAGCGGCTTACGAGTACACCGGCACCTACACCTGCTCCGAGTGCTATGCAAATGAAAACATTCGTAAGTGCTGCACAGGCACCAACAGCCGCAAGTGCAGAGGAGCCGACAAACTGACCGACGATTATGGAATCGGCCATATTATAAACTTGTTGAAAAAAACTGCCGAGAATCATCGGCATTGCAAAAATAGTCAACGCCTTAAGGGGCGCATCTGTAATTAAATATTCATCTTTTGACATTATCATACTACCTCTGAGATTTAGTTAAGAATAAATGGATGTTACGAATTACTCCGCAGCTAAACGCTACTCTCGTAATTCAAGCATCATAACATTATTATAACACAGTTTAAGCTCCCAAAATGATAAATTTTTGGAGCTGCTGCAATGACAGCAAATGCATTTGCAGAAGACAGGATAAAATCTAAAGAAGCGGGAATGAATGAGCATATCGCAAAACCAATCGATATGAAGCTTCTGGTGAACATTATTGCACAGTTAGTACATTAGGCTTAGAAAGGGAGAGTGCGCTTATGAGTAACTATATCACTACATACACGAGAAGGCATTTTGATCCTGTGAATCCGGAGCCAGCGGATATGGATATCAAAGACATAGCACATGCCCTTTCAATGATATGCAGAGGAAATGGACATGTCAGTTCTTTCTGGTCTGTAGGGGAACATTGTATTTTATGTGCAAAGGAGGCGGCTGCAAAAGGATATGCAGATCGTTTAGTACTCGCTGCGCTTTTACATGATGCAAGCGAGTGTTATATGTCAGATGTGCCAAGGCCGTTAAAACAGAACATGAAGCAATATAAAGAGCAGGAGAATCATTTATTAGATGTACTTTATACAAAGTTTTTAGGAACACCTCTGAGCGAAGAAGAGGAAAAGCTTATAAAAGATATTGATAATGCATTATTGTGGTATGATCTGAAGTATTTATTAGATGAGGAATTAGAAGAAAGGCAGCCGAAGCTTCATGTAGAGCCTGATTATACGGTAAGAGCATTTTCTGAGGTGGAAAAGGAATATTTAGAAATATTTAAGCGATATAAAATATAAGATAAAATATTAATGAGTTAAACGACAAATGTTATAAAAATATACGCTCGGAATTTTTGACACCGGTTTTCGGTTGATATTCCGAGCGTAAATAATTTTAGCGTTGAATGGCAAAAGGTGTACTGTGCCATATATTAGCATAATCGCTGGTATTATGGTTTAAAATATCTTTAAGCAATTTACATATGTGTGTGATCTGGCTGTTTATGTCATTATCAACTGTACCATATATCTCTCCGGATTTTATTTTCTGGTGCATTTCGGGATTATTATTAATTCCGATAATCAGGGGAAGGCTCATGTTATGCTGCTTGTAATAGTCATAGACCCCAAGTGCCATATCATCATTATTACATATAACTGCTTCTGCAGAATGAATGAGTGTTTTATCTAAGTTTGCAAACTTTTCAGTCGCAAGTTGGCGCTGCCAGTCAGCAGAGAGATTGGCGAGCTGATTGAGAGGCAGATTTTGGCTGTTTTCAAGGAAACCATTTGTTCTTCTTATAGAATCAAAATGTGTTTGTTCTCCTTCAATAAGAATATAATCGAGCGTATTATTTTTATTATGATCTAATTTTTTCTGATTTTCTTTCCATGCGTTTTGAAGCATATCCGCCTGAATTGCACCAGCCTTTTTTGCCTGCGTTCCCACATACCATGTCTGTTTGGAAATAGATAAATCTTTTTTGTCTGTTTCTCTATTAAATAAAATGACAGGAAGTTTATGGTTCGCTGTCTCATTTAGGACGCTAGCAGCAGAAGAAGGTGTTACAAGATTGATCAATAAGGCATCAAAGTTCTGCTCATACATGTATTGAAGCTGATGTTCCTGGCGATTGGCATTACCTTCGGCATCAAATATTTCATAAAGAATTTTTTTGCCGTTAAAAGTACAAGTTTCAAGTTCGTTCTGAAGTTTGTCAATATAGTCGCTCATAAAGGTGTCATCCATGTCATAGACAGCGATGCCTATATGAGTGTACTCATTTTGGGGTTGCGGTAGCTTCCATATTGTTATAGTGCTTATTAAAATAATAATTAGTGTAAACAAAATGGAATTATAATTAAAAAGATTTGTTTTCATAACTAAAATCCTCATTTTTGTTAATTTGCCAGTAGAGAGTTTAGTTTTCCACTTTCGATAGTCTGTTTATCTAACTTTTGGCATGAAACAATGATATTTTGCATATGTTTACTGCGAGAGTAGGAGTCAATCATTTGGATACTCTTATATCCAAGTTTATAAGTGTTCTTAATGTAGATATGAGAATGCTTGCTTTCTGCAATTTTTTTTATTATTTGAGAAGTAATTGGAAGGCAGTAGGCTTTTTCTGTAGTTCTCTCAAAGGTAGCGTAATGAATAAAGGATGACGCCATCGTTTCTGTAATTGCTAATAGGTTACTGTAGTCATAATGTTTGTTAGGTTCTGTCATATATTCTTCCGGATAAATCAAAAGAATGCCAATTACACGATTGTCCGTTTCTTTTTTTACTAAAGAATCCAGATCCTTGGCAGAAAGCTGCTCTTTATACCAGAAGTCGAGAGTAATAGAGTTGTTACAGGCATAATCGCGCAGGGCATCTAAAATTCTGGAAGTTTTTTTATTATAAGAAGAGGACAGCAGGACTACCACCGTATTTTTTCTTTTGAGGTTTGTAGGGTTCATCATACATTGGGAAGAAAAAAATGCAATCAAAAGCATTAATATAATTAACAGTACATATTTTTTCTTATTATTTTTCATCAATATCCAATATCCTCAACTTTCTTTATTTTCGGAATGATGATAGAGGCAGTTGTTCCTTCATCAAGTTCACTGGTAATAACAACACCGTATGCATTGCCGAAAATCAATTTAATTCTCTCATCAACATTTCGTACACCGATACCAGAACCACGTTTGCTGGAGACTACTTTATTGTGCATGATATATTCAATCGTTTCTGGAGGCATACCAAGACCGTTATCAATTACATCAATATGAATGAGCGAGTTTTTTTCATAGATAGAAATCTGGATTTCACCATCATCATAAATTCCTTCCATTCCATGGTAAATAGCATTTTCAAGTAATGGCTGAATGGACAGCTTAGGGCAGAGATATTGTAAAAGATTTTCATCTGCCTGTACAGAAAAATCGAATTTATCTTTAAAACGTATGTTTTGAATAGAAAGATAGCTGGTTGCATGCTCTAGTTCTTTTTTTAGTGAGATAATATCCTGTCCCTGACTTAAGGAAATACGGAAGAATTTTGCAAGAAGAGAAACCATCTGCTCTGCACCTTTATATTCACCACTCTGTATCATCCAGATGATGGAATCAAGGGTATTATATAAAAAGTGAGGGTTAATCTGAGATTGTAAAAGTTTCTTTTCCATTTTTCGTTGTTCACGTTCATTGTTACGGATTTCGTCCATTTGTTTTTGTAACTTTTCTGCCATGATATTAAAATGAGCGCTTAGTATTTTTAATTCTCCGATGCCATTTTCTTCTGCTTTTGCCTGGTAATTTCCTTTTCCAAATTCCCGCATTGTGTTAAGTAACCGATACACAGGATTAGTGAACTCATGAAAGAGTAAAATATCCATAAAAACAAGAAATATGCCGACCATAAGTAAGATAATCCATACAACATAATAAACACTTATATTTTCTGTATGTATATTGAACAAAGAACTGACGAGGACAATATTCCAGCCGGTATATCCAATCTGCTGTCGTTCGATCAGCCATTTAGTACCCTGAAATTTATGTATTTTATAATTTGTACAGTTTAAGGCTATATTGATAGTTCTTTCTTTATACAGATCGGAGGAAATGCGTTGCATAAAAGGATGGTAAAGAAAAGCCGAATTATCATCTAATAAATAGCAGTAAGATGTCTGCGTATTTTTATAATGTTGTAAAATTGCATCGACAGAATCTGTATAATATTGCATTAAAAGAATACCAGGCTTCATTTTGCCATGGTCAATATATTCAACATATCGGCTGATCTGGAATACATGTTTTACTTTATCAGGATAGACGAGATTCTTTGGTCCATAATAAATTGTTTCGATATTATTTTTTGCTTGTGTAAACCAGCTTTCCTGAGTAGCAGGTGTGGCTGATAAATGCGAAGAATGCCATAAAGAAGTTCCGTTGATATCATATAGGGCAAGCCCGTTAATATACTCTGAAGAACTGTTTTCTATATTCGATAATATCGAAGAAAACGCTTCATCCTGAAGATCATATTTTTTAATTGTATCATAATAAATCGTGTTAATTGTATCATTGATGGATTCAATTTCGTTTTCAATATTTTGTGCAAGTACATTTTTTTGTCTGTTAGTGTCCTCTACAGTTTTTTGAATAAAATAAGCAGAGAGGTAATGCGAAAATAAAATCATGCAGCTTATGATACAAAAAGCGATTGATACAGACATGATGAGCGGAAATAAAATTCGAATGCTCATTTTTTTATTTTTCATTGACACTTCCTCCAAGTTTTCGATATTTTACTGGAGAAATACCACAGTGCTTTTTAAAGACATAGCTAAAATAATTTGGTTCAGGATAACCTACCATCGTTCCGATAACATGGCTTTTGTAGTCAGTGACATCAAGTAACATTTTTGCGGCTTCCATTCGTCTGTTAATTAGATAATTTAAAAAAGTAGAGCCGGTTTCCTGTTTGAAAATTTTGGAAAAATAGGAGGAGCTTACATGTAGTTCCTGACAGATGGATTCTACGGATAAATCAGGTTCCTGGAATCTTTCTTCTACTAATTTTTTTGCATTTTCAGCTAAGATTACGTTGTTATCTACTTGTTTTTTCTCTATTAATGTACGTATTAACTGAAAATAATTAATAAGCCAGTTATCAAGTTCTTCCCCCGTATTTAAAGAAAGAATTTTCACAGCCATTTTTTTGGAACCGGCAAACTCTTTATCGGAAGTAAGCTGATATTTTTTATAAAGACGAGAAAGAGAAAAAGATATTTCCAGTACAACAATTTGATATTCACTTAAGTTATAATGTGAAGAATGAAGATGTTCAAGCATAGTTATAACAGCTTGTTTTAATTCTTCTTCAGAACAACGTGTAATAATCTTTTCGATAGAATCTACTTCAGAATTCCAGTCTTCCTCTTTTTTTTGAAGAGGCAGAATGTCATTATAGTAAGTATAACTTTCTTCTTGAATAACAACGTTATAATCAAGCGCTTCAAGAGCCTGCTGATACAGCAGAGGGAGTTCTTTAATGGTAGTTGTAGAGGAACTGATTCCACAGGATATTCTGGTATGAAAAATACGTTCAATTAAAACAGAAGCCTCTTGTATTGTTCGAGTGATTCGTTCAATATCATGTTTTTTATTTCCACATAGTAAAAAGACTTCTTTATCAATAATTCCAAATTCATAGAGAGAACTTATCTTCTCCAAAGCTTCTTTTATCGTCTCTTTAATAGAAAGCTCAGAGAGAACATCAATTAAATCAGTTGTTCTTATTTTTACAGTGATAATATGGAAGACAGTATAATTGAGATTTAATTTAAGGTTTTTAATCTGAGAGTCGTAGTATTCATCTGTTACAGGTTCGGTCAAAAGCTGTGTCAAAAACTGTTGTCTAAGAAGAGGAATACTTTCCGCATAAATATTTTCCAGACGGGTTCGGTTCAGTTTTTCTGCATATTCTTTTTCAAGTTCTTCATGTATATTAGTTAGAAGTTTTTGCATTTCATCGTAATCGATTGGTTTCATAAGATATTGGGATACCCCATAGCTGATCGCCGTTCGGGCATATTCAAAATCATCCCAGCCAGAAAAAAGAATAATTTTTGTATTTATGTAATTATCATGAATAATTTTGGATAGTTCCAGACCATCCATAAAAGGCATTTTAATATCGCTGATTAAAAGATCTGGATGATATTCTTCTATTAATTCCAGAGCTTCTTTGCCATTTTGAGCGGTTCCGACAACCGAAAATCCAAGGCTTTCCCAATCAATACCGTTTTTCATGCCAAATAATATTTGTTGTTCATCATCTGCCAAAATAATGCTGAAATTTATCAAAATCTTTTCCTCGTTTTGTGTAATATTTGAATGTTAATATTCAGGTTATAATATTTAAATTGTAACATAAATAAGGACAAGCTGATTATTTTTTTAGGAAAATCAACTTGCCTTACTTATAATATTTTTGTACAGTATCCTGTTATTCCTGTTCGGAGGATGTGGAAGAGCCTGTAATTTTAGAAATTACTTTTTTCATAAATTCATCATTAAGTTTATATTTTGTTTTAAATACAACGTAAGCAAGAATAATTCCAAGAGCAGGTACGATACACATCAGTATACGTATGGAATTTTGTGTTGCTAAAGTTTGTACAGTATTAGGAACATATCCGGTTAACTCTAATACGAAACCGATTGCTAATGCTGTGAAAGCAGCAGTAAATTTTACGATTAATGTCTGAAGGGAGAATATAACACCTTCATTTCGAACCCCTAAGACATACTCGCCGTAATCAACAACATCTGCAAGGAAAACAGTAGCACATCCAAGCTCTAGACCAGTACCGGTTTTTACGATAATTCCGGCAATAGCAGTTAAAGGGATATTAGAAGGACAGACAAATCCAACAACAAGCAGTAAAATAAGTCCAACTGGTGGAAGTGTACATGCAAGTAAAAATGCTTTCTTTCTAGATAATAATTTTGTGACTTTAGGGAAGATTAATAATCCTACTACTTCTGCAACGGATGCACTGATCATAAAGGCAGATAACATTCCGGCATTATTGCATACATAGCTAAAATAATAGGTAGCAACACCCATAATAGCTTGAATTCCAACATTGTATAATAAAATTAAGAGAACAGCCCATCTTAACTGATCATTCTTTTTAATTACAGTAAAAATATCGCGGAATTTCATTTTTTCTGTTGTTCCGGTATTCTGTTGTTTCTTTGGCAGGTTAATAACACAGACAGCCATTGTGAATATAAATGTAGCGGCGATAATTAATGCGAATCTGTGATATCCGATATAATTTCCACCAAGTCCTTTAATAATCTGTACACCGAAACCAGCAATGATAAGGGACTGACCGATACTGGCAAAAATTCTTGGTAAAACAGATACCTTTTCACGTTCTTCTGGATCGGAAGTCAGATTAGGAATGATAGACCAGTATGGAATATCCATAATTGTGTAGGTCATTCCCCATAAGACATAAACAACAGATGCGAATACACAAAGACTCACACCAGATAGATGAAAATCAGTAAATACAGTAACAAATACAAATGAATTGATTAATGTTCCAATAACAAGCCATGGTACGAATTTTCCCCACCGGCTTCTCGTATTATCAACAATCATACCCATAAATAAATCATTAAAAGCATCCCATAACTTAGCAACAAAAAACATGGTTCCTATGAAAGCAGGAGCAACTTTAATGATATCTGTAAAATAAATCATAGAAAAGGTTGCGATCATTCCATAGATCAAATCTTTTCCTAATGCACCGAAAGCAAAGCAATATTTTACTCGGCCTGGTATTTTTCCCTGGTATACTACACCACTGTTACTTTTGTTCTCCATTTTGACCTCTCCTCTTTTTTTATTGGTGTTTTTTGACTTGGTTGAAGTTTAACATTTTGCCGAAAAGAATGACATTTGATATTCTATTCAAAAAATATGAATTTCTATTTTCGGGAATTGGATTGAAAATCAGCTTATGATACAGTACACTAATGGGAAAGTATGCACAAAAAGATTCCGAGAGTGCATAAGTAAAAAGTAGGGAATATCGATCAGATATATCGGACATATTAGACATATTATATAGAAAGGCCGGAAGCGGAAAATATGAAAGAGAAAGAAGATATAAGAGAGAATAAATGGGACAAATTACTGAAAATACATACAATGGGACGTGATGATTCTAACGCAGATCAATATCATTATCCATATGAACCTACACCATATTCTGTATTAGAAAGATTAGCTAATACAGGAATCATACGAAAAAATAATACACTGCTTGATTATGGCTGTGGAAAAGGGCGTGTAGACTTTTTCCTTTCATATCAGACCAGGTGTACATCTGTTGGTGTGGAATATGATGAAAGAATCTATAATAAGGCAGTAGAAAATAAAGAAAGTGCTATTTCTACAGGAAGAGTATCTTTCAAAGCGGAAAATGCAGAATATTTTGCTGTACCAAAAGAAGTGGATAGAATCTATTTCTTTAATCCATTTTCCCTGGAAATATTACAAAAGGTAATGCATAAAATATTAGAATCTTACTACGAAAATCCTCGGGAAATGAAATTACTTTTTTATTATCCGTCAAATGAATACATCGCTTATTTAATGACAGTAAATGAATTAATGTTTGCAGATGAAATTGACTGCAGAGATCTATTTCAGAAAAATGATTCCAGAGAAAAAATTGTGATATTTGAACTTTAAAAATAATCTTGATTTCTAAGAATACTCTTTTTTGATACTGACATTATTTCTGAAAAAATTAAGACTGCGAGGTAAAATAAAAATGGAAAATAAACATATTCAAAATTATAAAAATGAAAATACAAACAACAAAAATAGAAAAATAAATTCAGGAGAAATACATATTCATAAAAACGAATATATAAAAAACGAAGATAAAACACAAAATAAATACCATATTCATGAAGCAGCTTATATGGATGAACATATGCAGGAATATGTAGGACAGCATATATATGAACATACACATGTAGATGAGCATGGGAAAGCTCATACACATACGCATACTCATAATCCAGAAACCGTAAAAAATGAATTGAATCGTATTGCCCGCATTATCGGTCATATGAAGTCGATCAAGACGATGATTGAATCGGGGAGAGACTGCAGTGAAGTTCTTATCCAGTTAGCAGCAGTTGATGCCGCAATAAAGAGCCTGAGCAGAGTTATTTTAAAAGAGCATATGTCAACCTGTATCGTCGATGCGATAAAAACAGAAGATACCGAAGCAATTGAAGCATTGAATGAAGCAATAGACAAATTTATAAAATAAAATACTAATTTGAGGGACTAAAGAAACGAAAACCAGAAATTTGATAGAAAAGAAAATGTGAAGATAGTCGCTTCGTAGAAAATGCCTGACCGGCAGTTTTACTGGCTCCGACATCACATTTTCTTTTCTATCAAATTTCTGGTTTTCTGTCCTTTGGCTCCAGATGGAAATTAGTATTTAAATCTTGGATGGGAATAAGGGGATTGTCCAGAAGGCTATGGTTTTTAATCAGAGAACTGTTTCCCCATAAGAAATTCGCCATAAAAAAAATAGCAGTGAAGGTCAAAGCCTTCCGATTAATAAGATTTCTTTCTCTATAATTCCGTTAACAATTCCTTTTCCTTTAGAAGACCGGCTACAAATCCAGTGGGAAAATGTTCTCCTCTGGAGATTTTTATTCTAGTGAAAACCATAGACTTCTGGACAATCCCCTCTTTTTCCCTCAGACTAAAATACTAATTCCTTATTAAGAACAGCCAGCCGCTAAAACAAAATTTTATGCTGAATTGTAAGGAAACTATGGTAAAGAAAAAAGAATTGTTATAAGTATTGCATTTTGTGACTTTGCGCTGTGGAATTTTGACTCTGAAAACTTCGGACTCGTTTTTCCGAAGTTTTCGTTTTTTGAGGCAAAATGAAGCGTTTAGCGCAACGGAACAAAATCTAACTTATAACTATTCTTTTTTCTATAGAAGACTAACTACAATTCAGCTTGGTATCTTCTACATAAAGCGGTGTTTGTCTCCCCAGTAAATTAGTAGTTTGTTGTTGACATTTTCTTGGAAAAGGATTATGATATGCAAACAAGTTCATTAGTGAACAGATTCCTAACGAACTAAATAAAGGAGATATGAAAAAGATTATGTATTCTCATAAAAGCAAGGAAAGTTTTGGAGAGTGCATGATAACAAACGGAGGATAAAATATGCGAGATTCTATGATCAATACCTGTGGAATGAAGATGCGTAAGCTTTTGGAGAAAAAATCTGAAGTGCTGGTGCAGAAATATGGAGTGAGAAATGTGGAGTTGGAGATTCTTTTGTTTTTATATCATTCATCATGTGGAGATACGGCGAAGGATATCGTAGAGCAGAAGAATTTATCTAAGGCGCATATTTCAAAGTCTGTGGATAATTTGCGGGCAAAGGGATTCGTTGTTTTGATAGAGGATGACAATGATCGTAGAAAGAGACATATTGAGTTGACACAAAAAGCGGAGGAGGCAGCGAAGAAGATGTTAGAAGTTCATAATGATTGTAAGCGTATTATTATGCGGTATGTGACAGAGGAAGAAAAGGCAGTTATGGATCGTGTGATGCAGAAGATGCTTCGCAGTTTGGATGAGGAACTTCAAAAGTAACAGAATTAGTCTGATTAGAAGAAAGGAATGTAGTATATGAAGTCAATGGCAATAGAAAGGGAATTTGGCAGCGGAGGACGGGATATCGGAATTCGCATTGCGAAAGAGGCACAGATTCCTTACTATGATGGACAGCTGCTGATTGAGGCCGCTAAAAGATATGGCATAGAGATTGCAGATCTTAAGGAGTTTGACGAGAATAAAGTAGGAAGTCTTCTCTATAATATCGCGATGATGGCAGGCTATAATCAGTATGAAAATATGGCGAAAATTAATGAGATTTTCTATGGAATGAAAGAGACGATTAAGAGTCTTTATGCAGAAGGTCCGGCGGTTTTTATCGGAAGATGTTCTACAGAAATTTTGAAATCCTGCGAAGATGTTGTGACAGTTTTTGTCCGCTGTAGTGATAAGGAGAAGAGGGTACAGCGCATTTTTGATAAGGAAAATGTAGATACGATGCAGAAGGCACGTCGTTTAATGGACAGAAAGGATTGGGGCAGGGAAAGGTATTTTAAGTTCTGGACGAAAAAGGACTGGAAGGACGAGAAGAACTATGATCTGATTCTTGATACAGCGAAGTTTTCTTTGGAGGAGTGCTCAGAGATTTTATTGAAGAGGATGAACGAGTAGGCATTGGAAAGCATAATAATAAACGATGCGGATTTTTGATGAACATAGTAGTCAGAGTAAAATTGTTTTGACAAAAAGTAATTGGAGGACATAAAGAATGACAAAAATATTTAAAAATATGGCCCCATACTGGTATATGATCGTTGCGATTGTGCTGTTGCTTATTGTGCAGGCGTTTGGCGATTTGTCGCTGCCGCAGTATACGTCAGATATCATTGATGTGGGAATTCAGAATAAAGGTGTGGAGCATATTCTTCCTGTGAAAATGACGGAGGATGAGTATGAAATTTCGCAGCTGTATATGACTTCGAAAGAGAAGAAAGTATGGAAAGATACTTATGAGAAAAAGGGTGAGTATTACATTTGCAAGGTAGAGGATGAAGAGAAGCTGGATCAGTTAGATGATACATTTCTTACAGCGATTTTCTTAAATCATAACATGTCAAATGTAAAAGAATCGCAGTTTAAGAAGATGATTAAAAATTCGATTGCTTCGAATCCTGCGATGGCTCCGATGAAGGATAAAATAGATGATATGAGTGTCGATGAGATTGGAAAGATGCTCAACATGGAGTTTAAGAGCTTTCAGGAGGAAGATGATAACGGGAAAAAGGTTACTTACGTTGATGTGCGCCCAATGCTGTATCAGATGAAGCAGACAGGAATGATGAGTGCCAAAGATATCCAGAAGTCCAGAGAAGAAATCGAAAAGAAAATGAACGATATTGGAGAGAGTACTTTATTTTCTACAGGTGTTGCCTATGCGACAAAATGTGATAAAGCTACAGGAGTAGATATCGATAAGATACAGACAGATTATCTCTGGAAAGAAGGCGGCCGTATGCTTGGAATTGCATTTATGATTCTGGTAGCGGCGATTGGAGTCGGTTTTCTTGCTTCTAAGGTAGGTGCGAGTGTTGGCAGGGATTTGCGAGGAAAAATCTATAAAAAGGTTATGGGATTTTCAAATGCGGAAATGAACCGTTTTTCTACAGCATCTCTTATTACAAGAAGTACAAACGATATTCAGCAAATTCAGATGGTTACAGCAGTTATGCTGAGACTTCTTTTGTATGCACCGATTATCGGAATCGGTGGAATTATTAAAGTGTATCAGACCGGAGCAGGAATGGAATGGATTATTGCTCTTGCGGTTGTTGTGATTCTCGGATTTGTTATGCTGCTTGTCTCGATGGCAATGCCGAAGTTCAAGATTATGCAGACATTAGTAGATGGTCTTAACCTTGTTTCCAGAGAGATTTTAACAGGACTTTCTGTTATTCGTGCATTTGGCAGAGAGAAAACAGAGGAAGAACGCTTCGATGAAGCGAATAAGAAGTTGACAGGTACACAGCTTTTTACAAACCGTATAATGACGTTTATGATGCCGGGAATGATGTTTATCATGTACAGTGTTACCATTCTGATCACATGGGTTTCCGCGCAGAAAATTGATGCGGGTACGTTACAGGTTGGTGCGATGACAGCGTTTATTACTTATGCAATGCAGATCGTTATGGCATTTCTTATGATGACAGCGATGTCTATTATGGTGCCAAGAGCGGGTGTTGCAGCAGATCGTATTGATGAAGTTCTTAAGACAGAAGCTTCTGTTCAGGATGTGAAGAAGCCAGAAACGCTTAAGGAGCAAAAAGGTGTTCTGGAATTCTCACATGTAGATTTCAAGTATCCGGGAGCAGAACATAATGTGCTTTCTGATATTGATTTTAAAGTGGAGCCAGGCAAGACAACGGCAATTATCGGAAGTACCGGCTGTGGAAAGTCTACGCTGGTTAATCTGATTCCAAGGTTTTATGATGTGACAGGTGGACAGATTACATTAGATGGCAAAGATATTCGTCGGATTTCTATGGAAGAACTTCGAGAAGAAATAGGATTTGTACCACAAAAAGGTGTTCTTTTCTCCGGAACAATTGCTTCTAACCTGCGATTTGGAAAAGCAGATGCTACAGATGAGGATATAAAAGAAGCAGCAGAAATCGCCCAGGCGACAGAATTTATTGAGACGAAAAAAGAAAAATACAACAGTCCAATTGCCCAGGGTGGAAGTAATGTATCTGGTGGACAGAAACAGCGTCTTGCGATTGCAAGAGCGATTGCGAAAAAGGCAAAAGTACTTGTGTTTGACGATAGTTTTTCTGCACTTGATATGAAGACAGATGCAGCACTTCGTAAGGAATTAAATGAAAAAGTGCAGGATGCATCCATCGTAATTGTAGCGCAGAGAGTCAGCACGATTTTACATGCAGATCAGATTCTTGTTTTGGATGATGGAAAGATTGTTGGAAAAGGAACGCATGAAGAACTGCTGAAAAACTGTGAGGTATATCTTCAGATTGCAAAGTCACAGCTTTCTGAAAAGGAGCTTGGACTTGAGAAATTAGGTTTGGCAAAAGAAAAAGCAGAGAAGGAAATAAATAAGAAAGAAATCCTTTCTACAAAAATTGATGAGAAAGAAAATAACAAATTAAAGAAAAAGTCTGATGACAGGAAGTTAAAACATAAGAAAGGAGGTAAGTAAAATGGCTGAAAATAAAGCAGGAACATCAAACAGAGGCCCAATGGGCGGTCGTGGTCCGATGGGCGGCGGAAGAAGAATGATGCATGGCGGCGAGAAGGCTAAGAACTTTAAGGGCTCTTTTAAAAAGCTTTTACGTTATATTGGAAATTATAAATTTGCGATTCTTGCGGTAATGATTTTTGCGGCAATATCTACAGTATTTTCAGTAGCTGGACCAAAGGTTATGGGAAAGGCAACTACTGCGCTGGCCGAAGGCCTGATGAAAAAGATTGCCGGAACAGGCGGGATTGATTTTACCCGTATCGGAAAGATCCTTTTGCTTACTTTAGGATTGTATCTGACAAGTACAGTGTTTAACTTTTTACAGGGATGGATTATGACAGGCGTAACACAGAAAATATGTTACCGCCTTCGAAAAGAAATCTCGGAGAAAATTAACCGTATGCCGATGAAGTACTTTGAAAGTCGTACTTATGGTGAAGTTCTTTCAAGAATCACCAACGATGTAGATACATTAGGTCAGGGATTAAACCAGAGTGTAACGCAGGTTATTACTTCAACAGCAACGCTTATTGGTGTCGTTGTAATGATGCTCACCATTTCACCGTTAATGACATTAATTGCATTTATCATTTTACCGGTATCGGCAATCTTAATGTCTACAGTCGTAAAGTTTTCTCAGAAATATTTCCGCACACAGCAGGAATATCTTGGACATATTAATGGACAGGTAGAAGAAAGTTATGGTGGTCATCTGGTCATTAAAGCATTTAACAAAGAAAAAGATATGGTAAAAACATTTGATGAAACCAATGGAGTCTTATATGAATCCGCATGGAAATCTCAGTTTTTGTCAGGTTTAATGCAGCCAATCATGGCATTTGTCGGAAACCTTGGGTATGCCGGAGTTGCCATTTCCGGTGGACTGTTAGCAATTAGAGGAACGATTGGTGTCGGTGATATTCAGGCATTTATTCAGTATGTAAAGAATTTCACACAGCCAATCCAGCAGATTGCGCAGGTTATCAATCAGGTACAGTCCATGACAGCAGCCTCCGAGAGAGTATTTGAATTCTTAGAAGAAGAGGAAGAAGATCAGGAACACGAGGGAGCGGTATCTGTAGAAAACGTAACAGGAGAAGTGAAATTCTCTCATGTGAATTTTGGCTACAATCCAAATCAGACAATTATCAACGATTTTTCCGTAGATGTAAAGCCGGGTCAGAAAATCGCAATTGTCGGGCCTACCGGTGCAGGAAAAACAACAATGGTGAAACTGCTTATGCGTTTCTATGATGTAAATAGTGGTCAGATTCTTTTAGATAATCATGATGTTCGTGATTATAACAGACGTGATCTTCGTAAAGCATTTGGAATGGTGTTACAGGATACATGGCTCTATAAAGGAACTATTATGGAAAATATCCGTTATGGACGTTTGGATGCAACAGATGAAGAAGTTATCGAGGCAGCAAAAGCAGCTCATGCAGACAGCTTTATCCGAACACTTCCGGGCGGTTACAACATGGAACTTAATGAAGATGCAAGTAATGTGTCTCAGGGACAGAAACAGCTCCTTACTATCGCAAGAGCTATTTTGGCAGACAGCAAGGTAATGATTCTTGATGAGGCAACATCTTCTGTAGATACTCGTACAGAGGCTCTTATCCAAAAGGCGATGGATAACCTGATGGAAGGAAGAACGAGCTTTGTTATTGCGCATAGATTGTCTACGATTAAAAATGCAGATGTGATTCTTGTGATGAAAGATGGAGATATTATCGAACAGGGAAATCATGAAGAATTGCTGGAGAAAAATGGTTTTTATGCACAGTTGTATAATTCGCAGTTTGAAGAAGCAGCATAATAGAGTTTGAATTCTGGTTTGCCGCAGGCAAGGGAGACGCTCTTAGTAAATAAAAATAGCCTATATTTGTGACTTTAGTCGCTGCGGTTTGAATACTCGCTTACACACGCTCGTATCCAAACCTTGCTCCGAGGCCACAAATAGAGGTTATTTTATTTACTGAGAGTTGTCTTTGGAAGTTGAAGAATAGTCAGAATTTATGTTTTTGTGCGACTTGATAAGAAAAGTATGAAAAATATATATTCAAATATTTGAATGTGTATTTTGGGACGAAAATGATAAGTGAAATACACTGGTTTTAAATAGCGTATAAGAGAATCTGGAAAAAAGAATGTGACAGCCTATCTTAAGTAAAACTTAAAAATACTTAAGATAGGCTCTTTTTTTCTTTTTTCATGCCGAAATAAGGTATAATAAAATAATAAAAAATATTTTACAAAAAAGGTTCTTATCAGTATTTTTTTGTATAGAGGTTTTTATAAATCAAATATGAAATACAGTAATAAATACTGAGTTTGGAAGAAGTTTAAGAAATTATTTTAGAGAGGCAGATAAATTTGGAAGAGAATAATTCAAGTATTTTGGTGGTGGATGATAATCCGGAAATTCGGGAAATTATACAGGTATTGCTTGGAGGAGAAGGGTATCTGGTAGAGACAGCAGGTAATGGTGTGAAAGCTTTGGAAATGCTTAGTCAAAGAGAGTATGATTTAATTATTCTTGATATTATGATGCCGGGACTTGATGGGTATCAGACATGCCGCAAGATGAGAGAAGAAAGTAACGCACCTATTTTATTTTTAAGTGCAAGAACGAAAGACAGTGATAAAACATTAGGATTTTCAAGTGGAGGAGATGACTATCTGGCGAAACCGTTTTCCTATAATGAACTGATCAGTCGGGCAAAGGCGTTAATACGGCGATATCAGGTTTATAGAGGAAAAGAAGAACAGACAGTGAAATTGAATCGTTTTTCCTGTAGGAATCTGATTGTGGATGAAGAGACTAAGAATGTATATTCCGATGGAGAGCTGCTGGAACTTACGGATACGGAATATGCGATTTTGCTATTGCTTTTGAAGAATCGTCATCAGGTATTTTCGGCAGAGCGTCTTTATGAAGCTGTATGGAAGGAGAATTTTTACTATGGTGCAGAGAATACAGTAATGGTGCATATTCGAAATCTCAGAAGAAAGGTAGAACGGGATTCTAAAAACCCGTCCATTATAAAGACTTCATGGGGAAAGGGATATTATTGTGATTAAAAAAGTACGGGAAAAAACAAAGGGCTGGCAGATTCATAAACAGTTGATCGTTCTTATTCTTTTAACGGGAATGGTGAGTGTTCTTTTATTTGAAGTACTATGGTTAAACAAGTGGAATATTTATGAGTATGTTCGACAGATTCCGGGATTGCATGATGTATCATTGGATGAAGATTTTTGGGAAGATTTACGAGCAGAAGCAACAAAGTATGATATACCTTCTTCGGAAGACGATAAGGCAGGGATTAAGAAGATTCAGCCGTTTCTTGAACAAGGAGATAAATATACCGGAATTTATATTTATGCGTTAAAAGAAGGAAATTACATAACCGGAAGATTTCCTAAAGCCTTGGAGAATGCAGCATTTAGTACATTTTTTGATATGGGATATCAGCTTACCGGAGGCGAAGGGGAGGAAACATATGAGTTTCCTATGAAGTTCAAGAATGGATATGCGACAGTAATGGTATGGTTTTATCACAGAGTGCGCTTTATTTATCCATATTGTATTTTTTCATTAACTGTCAGTATTGGTTTATTTTTTACCGTCATTTTATTTTTCATAAAAAAGAAAATGAATCTGGTTGCGGAACTAAAAGATGAGATTCTCAGAATGGCAGCAGGTAATCTCAGGGACAGTGTACCGAATATGGGGCAGGATGAGATTGGAATCATTGCGGAAGAACTGGATAATTTAAGAGCGGCATTGCAGGATACATTAGTTCGCGAGAAAGAAAGCCGCAGAGCGAATCAGGATCTGATTACGGCGATGTCACATGACTTAAGGACACCATTGACCATTTTAAATGGATATTTAGAAGTACTTCGCTTGAATAGAAATCCGGAAATGCATGAGGAATATTTAAAGAGATGCCTGCAAAAGACCAGTGATATTCGAGAAATGACAGATAGAATGTTTGAATATGCACTGGTATTTGAAGAGGGAGAAGAGCCAAAAGTAAAGGAAATTCCAATAAAGTTTTTCAGGGACTGTATCAATGAACATAGTGATTTTATACGTCTGGCAGGATTTCAGACAGAGATGGAATATACTTATGTCGAAAGATGGATTACGGGAGATAAAGGGATGATAAAGCGGATTCTCAGTAATCTTTTTTCCAATATTTTAAAGTATGGAGATAAGTCTTCCCCGGTATTTATAAAGGGAAGTTTTACAAAGCAATCATACATTCTTGAAATATCTAACACTGTAAAACAACAAAATACCGGGGTGGAAAGCAATCATATTGGATTAATGAGTGTAGAAAAAATGATGCACCAACTCGGAGGAGAAAGTACGTTCTCTGAAAAAAATGGCTCATTCTCTGTAGAATTAAAATTTAGTTTAGTTCATTAAGAAAAGGATGGAGCGAAAAGATAATCGATTCCTTTCGGAGCCAACAAGCAGAAAATAAAAATTTCAGACCATAGTATAATGTAATGTGAGAGCAAGTAAAAATGCCGGGAAGGCATTTTCTACGCAGTGATATCTTTACATTTGCTATGGTCTGAAATTTTTATTTTCGTTGGTTTCTTCTAATGAATCAAATAATCATCCAGTCTTTTGAAGGCCTCTTTTATTCTGCTAAGTGGCAGGGCAAGATTAAATGTTTTGCTTGAAGTAATTGAAGCCTTGAAAGTGATATAGTCTTTTCTATTATAAGAATGTTATAAAATATTTTCAATGTAATTTTATGAAGTTAAAAATGTACTAAATAAAGCTGATAATTTTCTTGAAAATACAGTACTACAGACATTGCAAACAGAAGGGGGAGTGTGATAAAATGGGTGTGAATTTTTACAAGGAGGAAGATTTATGGAAGGATTAAGAAAAAGTGAAAAGTTTATGTCAGAATATAAGCTAAGTATTTTTCTGACATTAGCGATGCTGGCAATGTTGTTTTTTACAGCAGGAATGAAAACGGATGCCGCGGAAGTTCCAAATGGCCTTGTTGTAAATAATGGGGTAATTTCTTATTATGAAAATGAGACAGTTGTTAAAAACACATGGAAAACAGTAGATGGTAAGAAGTATTATTTCCAGAGTAATGGAAAGGCTGCTGTTGGTAGTGTAAAAGTAAAGAAAGCGTATTATGTCTTTAATGAAGCTGGTATTTTACAGACAGGTAAGAAACGTCTTGTGACTGTGAAGAACAAACAGTATTACGCAGCAAAGAATGGAAAGGCTCTTTCTGGAATTTACTATATAAAGAATAAGTTCTATGCATTTAATAAGAATGGGGCCTGTAACCAGAAAAAGACAAAGAAGCTTAAAGCGGCTGCAAAGTATAATAAGAACTTTAAAAAGCTTAAAAAGCTTTTAGGCAAGCCAAAGAAGACGAAGTATGAGTCATATTCCTGTTATGGACCGGGAAATGACGGATACATTAAGTATGCTAATTTTACTGTATATGTATACAAGTACAAAGGTAAAGTATTGTATATGGGTGCAGAGTAAAGAATAAATCATTATATCTAACAAAGGAGAGAATTGAAATGAAAAGTATCAAGAAATATGTTGGGATTTTTCTGCTGGCATTATGTCTGATTGGAACAATGCAGGCAGTACCATGTAAGGCTGCAAGTCTGAATTCAAATGTGAATGGGATCGTTAAAAGTCAGGTTCTTCCTGAAGACACGAAGGAAGTAAAGTTACAGAAGTTATTCCAGTATACAGAGAAGACTTATGGTTACAAACGACAGATTGGTTTCAAGAATAAAAAAGGTTGGACAAAAACATATGCACAGAAGATGATCAAGAGCAAAAAAGGAAGCTGCTATCATTTTGCTGCTGTTTATGGTTATCTCGCTAAAAAAGCAACAGGATATAAAGTTCGCGTTGCTGTAGGTCAGACAAAAGGATTTAGCGGTTCATGGCAGCCACATGCATGGACAGAGGTTAAGGTTAAGGGTAAATGGTATATCTTTGATACGAATATGGATAAGTTCAAAGCAAAATCTAAAATGAAATACTATAACATGTTAAAGACAAGTAAAGCTGCAAAGAAAGTTTATAAAAACAAAGGAGTAAAGTATGTTAACATCAAGTAATTTTACATCTGGAAAGGATTTTATGAAGAAGAATTTTCGTGTTGTAAAGATGTTCCTTTTTGCTGCTGTTTTAGTATTTGCATTTTCTGTAAATGGACATGCAGAAGAAGCTGGTTCTCAGAATCCTGCGGAAGGAACAACAATACAAGAAGAGACAACAACAGAGCAGGAAGTAAAACCTGTAATAAAGAATGGTCTGGTAGAAGAAAACGGTAAATACTATTTTTATAAAGATGGAAAGAAACTGAAAAAGGTCTGGAAGACTGTAAATGGAAAGAAATACTATTTTAAAAAGAATGGACAGGCTGCAACAGGTTCTTATAAAGTGAAAAAGAAATACTATATTTTTAATGAAAAGGGTGTATTTAAGAAGTATAAGTCTGAACAGCCAGTAAGTGTAGGAAAAAGAGTATATTTTGTTTCTAAAAAAGGTATGGCAGCACCAGGATGGCATGTATATGAGAATAAATTGTATTATGCGAAGAAGTCCGGTGTATGTGCAAAGTCTCAGACAGTAGATGGCATTACATTTACTAAGAAGTCTTATGCAGCGAATAATACAAATACTAAGTCAAAGATCAAGGCAAGAAAGATTGTTGAAAGTATTACAACAAGTAAAATGAGCAGAGCGCAGAAGAGACGTGCATGCTGGAATTACATGGTAAGACGCGGACGTTTTCATTATGCATTAAAGTATCCTAACTTATCTAAAAAGGGATGGCAGAGAGCGACTGCTTTAAATATGCTTTCTACAAAGAGTGGAAACTGCTATAGTTTCGCTTGTGGATTTGCAGCATTAACAAAAGAAATTGGTGACAGACCAGTTGTAATCTGCGGAAGAGTAAGCGGAAGAAGAGATCATGCCAGTGACGGTATGACAAGACACAGCTGGGTACAGATTGGCGGAAGAAATTATGATCCAGAAGGACAGTTTGCCGGATGGGCAAGAGGAATCTATGGTTCTGCAGGATATCGTGTTCGTCATAGCATTCAGAGGAAAGTGGTGTTCTAGGGAAAATGGTATTTAGTTCTTTTGAATTTTTATGTATATTTCTCCCTGTACTCTGCATAGTATATGCAATACTGCCATCTATACGATGGAAAAATGGGCTGCTTATTATAGGCAGCCTCCTCTTCTATGCATACGGAGAACCGGTATACGTATTATTAATGATAGGAAGTTCCCTGGTACATTATCTGCTTGCTATGGAAATCAGTAAATCTGCTTCTGCAAAGAATCCTCTGCTGGCGCTGGATGTTATTTTGAGTCTTGTTGTTCTTGGACTCTTTAAATATACAGGAATGATCGTTACAACGATTAATCAGATTGCACATTCTAACATACCAGTACCAGCTATTGTTATGCCTATCGGCATATCTTTTTTTACGTTCCAGTCTATGTCTTATGTAATTGATGTATATCGTGAACGTGTTGAAGTGCAGACTAACTTTTTTAAAGTATTGTTGTACATATCTTTCTTCCCACAGTTAATTGCGGGACCGATTGTAAAATATAGAGATATCAGCAAAGAGATTGATGAAAGACATACGGATGCACAACAAGTAATGCAGGGACTTCAGAGATTTATTATAGGTCTTTCAAAGAAAGTTCTTATTTCTAATACAGTTGGACAGGTAGCCGATCATATTTTTGCAGCGCAGGCATCATCCATTAATGGTGTTACAGCATGGCTTGCGGCAATCAGCTACCTTTTACAGATTTATTATGATTTCAGTGGTTACAGTGATATGGCCATTGGTCTTGGACAGGTATTCGGTTTTCATTTTCGTGAGAACTTCGACCATCCATACGATGCAACATGTATTCGTGACTTCTGGAGAAAGTGGCATATTTCCTTATCTTCCTGGTTCAAGGATTATGTATATATTCCATTAGGAGGTAATCGAAAAGGGAAGGTTCGTACAGCAATAAATAAATTGATCGTATTCTTTCTTACCGGTTTATGGCATGGTGCAAACTGGACATTTGTTGTATGGGGATTATTCCATGGCTGCTTTTTGATGCTTGAAGAGTTTGTTCCAAAGCTTCAGAAACTTCCTCGTGTAGTGGCACATATTTATAGCTTAGTCGTAGTTACGGTTGGTTTTGTTATTTTCCGAGCAGATACCTTAGCGCAGGGATGGATGTTTATTCGGAAAATGTTCTCCGACTTTTCTATGTCTGCGGCAGGAAACAGCCTTGCAATGCAGCAGATGACACCATGGTTTATCTTTATTCTTGTCATTGCTGTTCTTTGCGCTGCACCGGTAAATTCACTTGTAAAAGGAATCAGAAGCAAGATGACGGAAGGAAGTAAAGGATTGGCTGTTTGCGGAACAATAAAAAGTGTATTTACACTGGTATTACTTTTATGGTGCATGATCCGACTTTCGGGAAATGCATATAATCCATTTATTTATTTTAGATTTTAGAGGAAGGAATGTGATGAAAATGAAATATAAATTATATATCGTTATATTTATGGTAATGTGCATTCTTCCTTTTGCCGGAATGGCAGTTGCAAAAACAGAGACAACAACAGAGAATAGAACAATGGCTGCTTTCCCTTCTTTTATGGAAGAAGGAAAGTGGAATGTAAATTACCTGCAGGACTTAGGAGCATACTTTGAAGATCATTATGCGTTTAGAAATCTTCTGGTTTCCGTAGATTCGCAGATACAGGCAAAGTTATTTAAAACATCAAATATGGATACTGTCATTGTGGGAAAGAATGACTGGCTGTATTACACAGCTTCTCTTGACAACTATCTTGGACAGAACCTGATGTCTGATCAGGAAGTTTATAATGCAGCATATAATCTGTCTATTGTGCAGGAATATGTCCAGAGCAGAGGCGCAAAGTTTTTAGTAGCAGTACCTCCAAATAAGAATTCGTTATATGGGGAAAATATGCCATATTATGACCAGTCTAAGGTAAGTAGTGAGAGAAATTATACGAATATCATAAAGGCTCTTAAATCGAATAAAGTAGCATATACAGATTTGTATCAGCTTTTTTCCAATAAGAAAGAAACTTTGTATTTGAAGAGAGATTCTCACTGGAATGAAAAAGGTTCTTTGCTTGCATATAATGCGCTGCTCACAGATTTAAATAAAGAGCATGAATTGTATGAGACGGTGCCGGTACTTCGAACAAAGACAGAAATCGGAGATCTGAATAAGATGATTTATCCGATGTGGAGCCAGCCGGAATGGAATTATGATTATCAATATAAGAAGAATTATGCATACACATCTGATACAAAAAGCGTGGAAGATGCATATATCATGACAACAAACAAAAAGGCCCAGGGTTCTCTTTTAATGTTTCGTGATTCCTTTGGAAATACATTACTTCCATGGATGGCACAGTCCTATGAGAAAGCTGTATTTTCAAAAGAGATGCCATATCCGTTAGAAAAATATATGCAGGAATCCAAGGCAGACACTGTTATTATAGAAAAGGTAGAAAGAAATTTAAAAGACTTTATAACAGATCCACCAATGCTTACTCCATCAGAGACAAAGTTATCCGGTGAAGCAAAACAGGTAGAGACGAAGACTACAGTTCATGTGGGTGTCAGTGAAGCGGATACTGCTTATACAGAAGTTTCTGGAAAGCTTGATTCTAAATATGTTACACCAGGAATGAAAGTATATATAGCGGTTGGAGAAGATTCTGATCAGCATATTTATCAGGCGTATCTGGTGAATGATGATTCTTCTGATAATTCTTTAGATACTACAACTACAGAGTATCGTCTGTATCTTCCACAGGAGACGGTAGATACAAAGACGAAAGTTCAGGTTTATGTAGAGTCAGAGCAGGGTCTTTATCTTGTGGGACAGAGCTTGAAGGGAGAATAGTATGAGAGTAAATAAATATATAATTGCAATTGCAGCAGGTATATTTTCCCTGAGTATGTTGTCCGGATGTCAGTCAAATAAAAAGGCAGATATGAATGTAAGTATCCAGGATGGTCAGGTACAGACAAAACTTGCTGTAGCGAAAGGTTCCTCTGTATCTGATATTCTTAAAGAAGCGGAGATTACTCTGAATAAGAAGGATCAAATTACCCCATCCCTTACTACGAAACTAGATAGCGGAGAAGAAAAAATAGAGATAGCTCGTTATGAAAAGTTAAAAGTATCGGATGATAATAAAGAACAGGAAGTAGAAATCCTCGGCGGCAAGGTAAAAGATGTCCTTGAACAAGCAGGGATTACTCTTGGAAAACATGATATCGTAAATCATGATTTGGAGGCAAGCTGTACGGATGACATGGATATCCAGGTAATCCGCCGGGTAGAAGTTTCTCTGCGGGCAGATGGCAAGACAAAAAAGACAGTCACTCAGGCAAAAACAGTCAAAGAACTTCTTAACGAAAATAATATTGCTCTTTCCAAAAAGGATCGTATACGCCCTGCATTAAATAAACCTTTAAAAGAAGGAACAAAAGTTGTAGTAGAACGAGTTGAAACAAGAAAAGAAAAGAAGACAGAAGAGATTGCATTTAGTGTGGAAACACAGAAATCCTCTTCTATGTATGTAGGTTCAAGTAAAGTAACAAGAGAGGGCGTGAATGGCTCTAAAGAAGTTACATATCAGATTACTTATGTAGATGGCAAAGAAGAGAGCCGTAAAAAAGTAAAAGAAAAGGTAATCAAAGAGCCTGTTTCTAAGATTGTTACAGAAGGCACAAAAGAAAAACCACAGCAATCTTCACAGAAATCTTCTGGTTCTGGAAAACATATCGTTTCAAAACGAAAAGTACCGGACTGTGATGGTTCCGGTCATGGCTACTGGGAAATCAAGTATTCAGACGGAACAGTAGTAACAAAGAATTATTAAACACAAATAAAACGAATAAAAAAGTCATTATGTAAAACAGATTTACAGCACTATGTGAGGATGCCTGCCAGCAGCCTTCATGTTTACGGAAGTTGAAGTTTTATATAATGGCTTTTTTATTGTTCACAAAATGTTCACAAAATTTTAGCACTCAACACTTGACATGGCTAATAATAGGTGTTATATTACAGCTAGAACAAAGGAGAGGACATAAAGAGATAAGAAGATAAAAAAAGAAGTTCCGAACCGAAGTTCATAAAATTCATTTCAACATAGTCGAAAGAAAGAAGCTTCCGATTTGCTGAAGACAGTTTAAAGATTTCGAAAGGAGAAATGACTTATGATGATGCCTAGTATTTTTGGAGAGAATTTATTTGATGATTTTGATAGCTGGTTTGACGCACCGGTTGAGAAGAGATTTTTTGGTAAGAAGAATCCGTTATATGGAAAACATGCAAAGAACCTTATGAAAACAGATGTAAGAGAAAAGAAAGATAGCTATGAAGTAGATATTGACCTTCCAGGATTTAAGAAAGATGAGATTAAACTGGAACTTGAGAATGGATATCTTACGATTTCTGCTGCAAAAGGTTTAGATAAAGATGAAACAGATAAAAAGACAGGTAAATATATCCGTCGTGAACGTTATGCCGGTAACTTATCAAGAAGCTTTTATATCGGAGAAGGTGTAAAACAGGAAGATATTAAAGCCGCATTCAAGAATGGTATTTTGAGCATTACCGTTCCAAAAGAAGATAAAACAGCCAAGGAAGAGAAGAAATACATTACAATTGGTGAATAATTGATAAGATAATCTTAGAAAAAGATAAATCAGAATATTAATACATGGAAAAATAACAGATACCCATGAGGTATTTGATAAGATATAGGTAATATGGATTATAAGAAAGGCGAAATATAGTAGCCTGAATATAGAGATTAAAATTTAGTTTTGAAGGGAGAAATGACTTATGATGATGCCTAGTATTTTTGGAAATAATTTTGTAGATGATGTATTTGATGATATGTTCCCATTCGCAGGTAATTATACAACTGCTAACTATGATCTTATGAAGACAGATGTAAAAGATGCCGGAGATCACTATGAACTCGAAATGGAAATGCCTGGAGTTGAAAAAGAAAACATCAAAGCAGAACTGAAAGATGGTTATCTGACAGTTACTGCACAGCAGAATACCAATAAAGATGAAAAAGATAAAGAAGGTAACTATATCCGTAAAGAAAGATACAGTGGAAGCTGCCAGAGAAGCTTCTATGTTGGTGAAGGCGTAAAACAGGAAGATTTGAAAGCTGCTTTTAATAACGGAATCCTTACGGTAGCAGTACCGAAAGAAGTTCAGAAACCGGTAGAAGAAAAACAATATATTACAATTGAATAATAATTTATTCAGAAACGAATAGATAGAATCTGAATAAATAGAATGAAAAAGGTCTGGTGATCGCAGATGCGATTACCAGACCTTTTTCTCTTTTATTTTAAAACTTTGGAAAGTATAGTTTTAGCTGGATGTTTTAGTTTTTCTTTTAAATCGGATATAGTCTTACTTTGTGTCTGAGAAGCTTGTTCAAGATGAATAATTCGCTGGCGAAGTTCCTCATTTTCTTTTCTGATAGTAATTGTAGTATGACCAAGCAGGCGAATAATATCTTCACTCATATGTTGAGAATTCCATTCCCATTTTTTAATATTTTCAAAGTTGATTTTGAATAGATCTTCAGATTTATGAAAATACTTCTCCATGATTTTACGGTTTCCGGCACGATATTTTTCCATAAAAGCCCGAGCTTCTTCCGGTTGAAACATACATAATTTTTCTTTGTCCGGGTCTTCGGAGGTAACTTCAGAAAGCATATGGTAAAAGAAAGTATAATCTTTCTGGCTGGCAGACGGAACACTATTGAGGATTCGTTGTATTTCATTCGTATTCCCGCTAAGACGAGCATTTCTTTCAAAAGTGCTAATGGTATATTCGTCTGTTAGAGCAAGTCCAAAGATGTCCAGAAAATCATCATAAATAGAATGATTTTTAAAATATCTTTTTCCATAACGTCGGACGATAATATTTTCACTTCCTAATTCGGCAGCGATTTCATTTAGTCCTTCTGCGTAATTAAGATATACTGCGGAAGGAGTAGTATGGATAAATTCTTCCCATGTCATAGAGCAAAATCTTTTTTTAGATTTTTTTATTTTTTGATTCCACATGGCATTTAATAAAGCATCTTGTCGTCTGAGATAAACGATAATTTTTATTTTAAATGCATTACGGAGAGATTCCTTTCGTAATGTTTCCCATAAGTCTCTTTTTTTAAAATGTGCGGCATACCAAATTCCTTCATCAGAGAGGAGAACATTATCATATTTAGAAAACATATGAATAATGTGATCCATGTTAAAGCGAAAAAGCCTTTTTTCTTCTAATATATTTATTTTACCATTTTTACCATATTGTGGCGCAATAAGAAAATGTGCATTTCGAAAAGGGTTTATATCAGGATAAGTTTGTTCAAATGCAGGAAAATAAACCCCATGTTTTGCAAGGTTTTCTTTATTTTCGTTGCAAAAATATTGAATGGAAGTAGTGGCAGTTTTTGGACAGCCGATGTGTATATATAATGTTTTCATGATATCCTCTTTTCTTAAAGTTTTTTTGTAAACGAAAAAGAGAATATCTTAAAAACATTAAAATTAAATTAAAAAGCTTCCTGTGACCGCATATTAGAAATAGCTGCTTCTTTGGGGAGAGAAAGTGTAAAAACAGAGCCCTCATTCACTTTACTTTTTACAGATATTGATCCTTTATGCAATTCTGTGATTTTCTGTACCAGAGAAAGTCCCAATCCAAAGCCCGGTGTATTCCTGGATTTATCTGCACGATAAAAACGGTCGTAAATGTGCTTCTGTGTTTCTTCGTCCATACCACACCCATGATCTTCTATTTCAAAAATAGCAAGATTGTCTTTTTCCCATAATCTAAGTTTGACAAAAGACTGGTTTTCGCTATATTTCATCGCATTATTTATAAGATTTTTGATAGCGATAGCCATAAGGCTTATGTTCATGTAAATAGATATGTTTTTGAGATCATATTGAACAGATATTTGTTTTTGCATACGAAGTGGTTCTGCCTCACAAATAGATTCAATAAGATCTTTTAAACAGGAGTATTCAAAGTCTTCTTTTATTCTCCCCTGTTCTAAGCGGGAAAGTTGAAGAAGCTGAGTAATAATTTCATTTGTTTTTGCATTTTGACGTGCGATTACAGTCAGGGAATCCATATAATCGTTTATTGTTCCCCCATATTTTTTTAAATACTGACATTCTGCTGATATAATAGATGCAGGGGTTCGAAGTTCATGAGCAACATCAGAGGTAAATTGCTGTTGTTGATGAAACAGATCTTCTAATCGGTCCATCATACGATTATTTGCCTGAATCATAGCATCCATTTCTTTAAATGCAGTAGCAGATTCAATACGCTTTGCAAGATTACCTTCGATACCGATAGTATCAGCAGTATCTTTTATTTCTTTCATAGGAATTGTAAGTCGGGAAGAGACAGCGCCGATCAGTAAAAGACCAATAATACTGATTACAAAAGTAAAAGTATAGGATATGTATTTCATAGCCTGGTATTGGCTGTTAAAATCCGTTTCTTTTCCAATGTTTCTTATAATAACAAGAATTTGCTTATTAGTAATGATGTCTTTTTTTAAAAAGGGCCGGTCAAAAATATAATAATATCCAGAGGAACATTTCACTCGCCTAAAATCCCACTGATTTAGAGGATAATTGTTTAATTCTTTGTCTGGATAATGACCGCGGATTGTTCGGCCCTTACTATCTAAAACAAGTTTTTGTACATGATTTTCCCGGAAAATAAAATTTTTGTCTACTAAAATTTTCCCATTTCGGACTTCAACGTTAAGAAAATCATAACGGCTTTCCCGGCGGATCTGCCTTCTGATATCAAAGTAAATTGTTTTATTGGAAAAATATGAAATAAACAGTATCATTATAGCTGCCATAATCAATATAATTGCGGCAAAGCGAATAGAAATATAGTGAGTAATTGATTGTTTTTCTTTATGGTTCATAGCATTCCCTTATCTTTATTATTGTTCAGGAGATTTTAGCATATATCCGATTCCTCGAATGGTTTGAATAAGTTTTACATCAAAATCATCATCCACTTTTTTCTAAGATATCGTATATATACATCAATAATATTGGATTCTCCATCAAAGTCAATCCCCCAGGCATTAGATTCTATCTGTGAGCGGGAAAGCGCGATATTTTTGTTTCGCATCATATATTCTAAAATAGAATATTCCTTTGGAGAAAGCTCGATGAGGATACCATCTCGCGAAACAGATTTTTGATCAGTATCTATTATCAGATCTCCACAGGAATAAGAAGTACTGTGTTTTTGAGGACAGCGCTTTATAATAACGCGAAGCCGGGCAAGAACTTCATCAAAAGAAAACGGTTTGACAACATAGTCGTCTGCACCATAATCAAGCCCTGTTACAATATCGTTGGTCTGATCACGCGCAGTAAGGAACATAACAGGGGTCTCTATTTTTTTATTCCGTATATCTTTTAGAACCTCAAAGCCATCTTTTCCGGGAAGCATGGCATCAAGTAAAATGGCATCATAACTTTCTTCTGTAATATAATATACCGCATCATTTCCATTAAAACAGGAATCTACGATATATCCTTCTGCTTTAAGGTGTTTTGTAATAATGTGATTTAAATCCGGTTCATCTTCAACTACAAGAATTTTCATAAGAATCTCCCTTCATATATTTATATGTTCCGCGGGTCCTAAAGACAAATCCCTTAACGTGCAGGCACGAACGGAGTTTTGACCTTTTTCTTTTGATATCATAGCATAAAAATATTAAAGCAGGATTAAAAATATTATAAGAGATATGTTTTTGGTGCAGAATTCCTCTATATTTCGTATTAAACTAAGTGATTTATAAATGAAATATATGTAAAAATCTTGTAATGAATGTAACGCTATGATAGAATAAATGAACTGGAATTTAAAAGAAAAGTACCGAGAGTATATAAAAATTTATTAGGGAGGTATAGGAAAGTGATGAAAGGCTTGTTTATCATTAATCCATCTTCTGGAAGGCAGAATTTTATTGACAAAATTAAGGAGATTGCAGGAATGCTGGTCATTGACCAGATATGTAATACAATAGATGTTTTCTATACAGAGAAACAGGATGATGCCTTGAATAAAGCAGCCGCACTGGAAAAAGGCCAGTATGACTTTGTCGTTGCTGTTGGAGGCGACGGAACACTTAATGAGGTAATTAATGGAGTAGTAATGAGTAAAAGCGAGACTCCGGTTGCTGTCATTTCTGCAGGAACAGTTAATGATTTCGCTACATATTTAAATCTTCCGCAAACCCCAAGAGAATTCTGCGATATGATAGCAGATTTCCAACTTAAAAAAGTAGATGTTGGTAAAGTAAACGACAAGTATTTTATTAACGTAGTAGCAGCAGGTTTATTATCGGATACAGGATTTAAGGTATCTAAAGATAAAAAAGCAGTAATGGGTAAGTTAGCCTACTATTTAGAAGGAGCGGCAGAACTTCCGAAACAATTCGGAAAAAGCTGGAAAATGAGATTCGCAACAGACGATAAGACAATAGAAGAAGAAGTTCTCCTATTTATGATTGCAAACTCACAGAGTGTAGGCGGATTTAGGGAGATTGCCCCGCTGGCATCAGTTTCCGATGGTTTATTTGATGCAGTGATTATAAAGAAAATGGATATTTTTCAGATGCTTCCATTAATGATATCTATATTACAGGGGGATCATGTAAATCATCCGGCAGTAGAATATATTCAGACCAAAAAACTTCAGATAGAGAATTTGTCCGGAGAGGAAGTAAAAGTAGATTACGATGGAGAAGAATTACCGGAAGGCTTCCCGGTAAATATCAGTATCATTCCACAGGCAATACAAATCGTGGTACCGGGAAAATAAATACTAATTTGAGGGACTAAAGAAACGAAAACTAGAAATTTGAGATAGAAGAAAATGTGAAGATAGTCGCGGCGTAGAAAATGCCTGTTTGGCATTTTTACTTGCTCCGACATCACATTTTCTTCTATCTCAAATTTTTAGTTTTCTGTTCTTTGGATCCAGATGAAAATTAGTATTTAAATCTTGTATGAGAATAAGGGGATTGTCCAGAAGACTATGAGAGTTAACCAGAGAGAAATTCTCCATAAGGTAGGAATAGCAAATTAGTGATTTATGTTGGAAAGATAACAATTTGAGTGTCAATCCTTTAAAATTTAATTTTCCGGAAGACCATAGCCTTCTGGCACATTCCATGTTGTTAAACCGTAGATTTAGATAGTCAGAAAAAAGAAATAATACCCTATCCCAGATGCGGCTTCGGAGCGTGTTTAAGATGCGAATAAGCATTTTAAACACAGCGACTACAGAGCAGATGGGATAGGGTATTACTTCTTTTTTCGTCTACACGAAATCTACAAATTAGTATTTTAGAAAATAATAGTTGCAAAGAATTTCTTTCTGAATTATAATAGACGAGAATATAGAGTTGTTGCGTTGAGAGAAGCTACGGTATGGATGTTTTTAAGAGAGTTGATGGTTGGTGAGAATCAGCAGGCGGAAGTACCTTTCCACTTTTTGAGCATTGACGAAAGTCAAAGGCTGGTATCCTTTAACGTACCGATGAGAGGCTGCTATCGTTTTTCATATTTAAGACAGGGTCGTTTGATGTATTTGGATATGTTTATATAACAGCAATTTGGGTGGCAACACGGAATTCTTCGTCCCATGATGTAGGGTAGAAGGGTTCTTTTTTTATTTTAGCCGGGAGAATTCCCGCTTCTATAACACCCTGATATTTTACGATACCCAGAATTTTTTTTAAATAAAACAGGAGGAATATTGATAATGTTAGATTTAAAATTTGTCAGAGAAAATCCAGAGGTTGTAAAACAGAACATCCGTAATAAATTTCAGGATGAGAAGCTTCCTTTAGTAGATGAGGTAATTGAATTAGATGCACAGAGAAGAGCAACTCAGCAGGAAGCAGATGATTTAAGATCAAATAGAAAGAAGATTTCTAAGCAGATCGGTGCATTAATGGCACAGGGTAAGAAAGAGGAAGCTGATGCTGTAAAAGAGCAGGTTACGAAAAATGCAGAACGCCTGGCAGAACTTGAAAAATTAGAAGCAGAACTTGGGGAAAAAGTAAAGAAAATTATGATGATTATTCCTAATATCATTGACCCAAGTGTTCCGATCGGTAAAGATGATAGTGAAAACGTTGAGATTCAGAAGTATGGTGAACCATTTGTTCCTGAGTTTGAAGTTCCATACCATACAGATATTATGGAAAGATTTGATGGAATTGATTTAGATAGTGCAAGAAAAGTTGCCGGTAACGGATTCTATTATTTAATGGGTGATATTGCGAGACTTCATTCAGCAGTAATTTCTTATGCAAGAGATTTCATGATTGACAGAGGATTTACTTATTGTGTACCTCCTTTCATGATTCGCAGCAATGTTGTTACAGGTGTTATGAGTTTTGCCGAGATGGATGCGATGATGTATAAAATCGAGGGTGAAGATTTATATTTAATCGGAACTAGCGAACATTCCATGATTGGTAAATTTATTGATACTGTTTTACCAGCTGATACGCTGCCAAGAACACTGACATCTTATTCTCCATGTTTCCGTAAGGAAAAAGGTGCACATGGTATCGAAGAACGAGGAGTATATCGTATTCACCAGTTTGAAAAACAGGAAATGATCGTTGTATGTGAGCCAGAAGAAAGCAAGATGTGGTTTGATAAATTATGGCAGAACACTGTAGATTTATTCCGTTCTATGGATATCCCTGTTCGTACACTTGAATGTTGTTCCGGAGACTTAGCAGATCTTAAAGTAAAATCTATCGATGTAGAAGCATGGTCTCCTCGTCAGAAGAAATATTTTGAAGTAGGAAGTTGCTCTAATTTAGGAGATGCTCAGGCAAGACGACTGAAGATTCGTATAACAGGTGAAAAAGGTAAATATTTTGCTCACACATTAAATAATACAGTAGTAGCACCACCTCGTATGTTAATTGCATTCCTTGAGAATAACTTAAATGAGGATGGCTCTGTAAGAATTCCAGCACCTCTCCGTCCATATATGGGAGGAAAAGAAGTGTTAAAACCAATAAAATAAATACTGATCTGTAGATTTCGTGTAGACGAAAAAAGAAAAAAATAATACATCCCATCTGCTCTGTAGTCGCTGTGTTTAAAATGCTCGTTCGCATCTTAAACACGCTCCGAAGCCGCATCTGGGATGTATTATTTTTTTCTTTTTTCTGGCTATTCTAAATCTACAGTTGGCGAGAATGGGGGATTTTCCAGAAGGTTGTGGTTTTCCAAGAAATTAAATTCGAAAGGATTGACGCATTTCATCTGGGTATTTTCATTCCAAATAAAAACCATAAACTTCTGGGGAAATTCCTCGTTTTTTGAGGCAAAATGGAGCATTTGGCGCAACGGAACAAAATCAAACTTATAAACATTCTCTTTTTGTCAGAAGATTAAATACAATTCCGTCACATACAACAAATTGAATGTCAATCCTTTCGAATTTAATTTCCTGGAACGCCATAAGCTTCTGGTGCAGTCCATGTTATTAAACTGTAGATTTAGATAGCCAGAAAAAAGAAAGAATACCATATCCCAGATGCGGCTTGGGAGCGTATTTAAGATGCGGAAGAGCATTTTAAACACAGCGACTACAGAGCAGATGGGATATGGTATTCTTTCTTTTTTCGTCTACATTAAATCTACAAATCAGGATTTTTTTCTATGTGATATGCGTTCTTTTCGGCGTTTTTCTAATTCATGTCTATGAATCATGTGCATGATTAAAATAATAAGAATGACAGCAATGAGGATTCTTAAAGAGAAAGAGATTCCTTTATGTATTGCCTCTTTTCTTTTGGATGCTACAGGAGCAGTTTTCAGGTTATCATCCAGGGTTTTTCCTTCAAGGTAAGCTTTGCCCTGCTTAGAAGTTATGTCATAGGTTACTTCTGTACGGCCGAGTTCTTTATCATCGCAGGAGATAATGATATATCCAAGACGGCCTGTTTTTTTATCTTCATCTAGTTTAAAAGCGGTTTTCAATGTAGATTCATCGAAGTCTTTTTTTACAAGGACAGAAAAATTAGTATCATAAGAGCTGTTTAATAACTGAATCTGGTCAAGCTTTGCTGAGTCGATTGAAGAGTTTTCTGTCATGGCAGTTTTTAAACTGAAGTTGGTTAGTGGTGTGACTGCTTTTACCTGATTAAATGCCCATTTGAATAAGTTTGCGGTGTCGGTGTAGCTTTTGTCTGCTCCATGATCTTTTAAGATAACACAGATTAATTCAACATTATCTTTTTTAGCATAGGTTACTAATGTATTGAGGGCTACTTGAGTAAAGCCGGTTTTAGCTCCTTTTGCATATTCATAATAGTAGTCACTGTTTTGTCTTAAAATTTTAGCGTGATTCCAGAGTTCGAGTGTATCGGTTAAAGAATCGCTCTTTTTTAAGGTATAGGAAATGGTTCCGGCAATTTTGCGGAATTCCGGATGCTTCATTGCCTCTTTGAGAATGAGTCCCATATCGTAGGCAGTTGTGTAATGTTCTTCATCGGGAAGTCCATGAGGATTTTTAAACTGTGTATTTTTACAGCCTAATTCTTTTGCGCGTTTTGTCATAAGCTTTGCAAATTCTGTGGTAGAACCGGAAATGTGTTCAGCGATAGCAGCAGCGGCTTCATTAGCGGACACCAGCATTAATGCATATAAGCTGTCTTCGACAGTAAGTTTTGCGCCGACATTGATTCCGGCGGTACTGCTTCCGGCTTCGATTCCATTAACAGCGGCGTTGGAGTATGTGATGATATCGCTCATGTTACAGTTTTCAACGGCGAGTAAAGCAGTCATGACTTTCGTGATGCTGGCCGGGTATCTTTTTGTGCTGGCTTCTTTTCCATAAAGAACTGTTCCAGTACCAGCATCCATTACAACAGCGGATTCTGCTACAATGTCAGGTGCTCCGCTTAGCTTTGAGGTTCCATAGGAAGCGCCTGTTGCCTGGGTGTTAGATGTGTCAGCCGATGTTTCTGTTGTTGCAGCAGTAGTCGCAGTAGTTTCTGTAGCTGTAGTAGTGGTCGCAGCTGCCGCAAGGGAATTTACACAAAAGCTGAAGGCCATTGCCAGTGTCAATATAAACGTAAATAATCGTTTCATTGGGATTCTCCTTTTGATTCTGCCCAGTTGGGCCATGTTTTAGAGTTTTGCCAGGTCATTTTTAGACCTTGCTTTTCATTGTATCCTACTTCTATAGAAAAAGCAAAAATTAATTGCAAAAATAATGTGCAGCGATTAGAATAATACTGTATGTCTAAAAATATCAGATAGGAAAAATGTACGCGAAAAGTTTCAGGCGGAAAATCAGCCACAAAAGCAAGTGCAAGAACGACTCCGAGAGTACATTAAATGCAGTGGAAAGCAAAGTGCGTATTAAAGTAGAAAAGTAGATAGGAGAGTTTGATGAGATTAAGAAATGTAAAAGGTTCAAGAGAACAGATTGCAGCGAATGAATATACAATTAAAGATGCAGAGCAGATCAAGGGTCAGTGGAAAGATTATTTTCAGGACGGTAAGCCGATTCAGTTAGAGATCGGGATGGGAAAGGGAAAGTTTCTTATGCGGTTAGCAGAGAAAAATCCTCATATTCATTATATTGGAATTGAAAAGTATTCCAGTGTTTTAGTCAGAGCATTAGAAAAGATGGAAGAAACTCCTTTAGATAATATTCATTTTATTCGAATGGATGCAGAAAATATTGTGAATGTATTTGAAAAAGGAGAGGTAGATCAGATTTATCTGAATTTCTCAGATCCATGGCCAAAGGACCGCCATGCAAAGAGAAGACTTACTTCCAGACAGTTTTTAGAGCGTTATCATAATATTTTAAAAGAAGAAGGAAGAGTTATTTTTAAGACAGATAACAGACCATTATTTGATTTTTCTTTAGAAGAAGTAGAGGAAGCAGGATGGACATTGGAGAAATGTACATTTGATCTTCATCATAGTGAATACTTAGAAGGCAATATTATGACAGAATATGAAGAGAAGTTTGTGGCAAAAGGTAATTCAATCTGTATGCTTCAGGTTTTTTATAAAGAAAATAAGTAATCTGTACGGGCATATGTAGTAATTGACTGGGTGATAAGAGAAGGTTGGAATTTGATAAATCAGGCGCACATCTTTAGTAATGTTCATAGAATAAATCAGGGGTGATATTTTATGAATTTTAAAGAAAAGATGTGCTGGAATATTCAAAGAAAAAGTTTTTGTGACAGGGGAATCTGGCGATGTTTATTTAACTTTTGCCGGAGTATTTCAGAAGTGTGCAATATTCTGAATGGAAAATAACAGAGGCCAGGGCTTATATGTATTTTGCTTGAAGAAATCAGTATATTTCTGAGGGATTACAGATAATAAAACATATTTATAATAACATATTTATAATAGATGAAAGGATTTACAAATGAAAATCGTAGCAATAGATTTAGACGGAACATTATTACATTCTGACTGTACGATTTCTTCTTATTCAAAAGAAGTGATTGCTGAGGCAGGGAAAAATGGGATTATGGTAGTACCGACTTCAGGAAGAAGCTTTCGAAGCATTAAGAATCAGGTAAAGGATATTGAAGGTGTGAAGTACTGTATCTGTGCTAACGGAACTTTGGTTGGAAATATTCAGACAGAAGAACTGATTCATAATTATAAGATACCGCAGCATTTTGTTTATGACATTTATAAAGAAGTGAAGGAAAGGCATGGATTTATAGAGTTATATTGTGACAATGATGCGTATGTAGAAAAAGAGGATATTCCTGTCTTTTACAATACAAAAATGGGAAAGGATTTTTGTGACAGTTTACTTTCTACCGATGTAAAAGCGCTGTCTTATGATCTGTTGTTACGTCGGGGAACAATGCGGATTAATAAAATCCATGTTGCATTTCCAGATCCGCAGGAATTGAGAGAATTTGCGGCTAAAACCGCGAAAAATGAGAATCTTGTTGTGACATTTCCAAGTGAATATAATATGGAGATTTTCCCAAAGGGATGTAATAAAGATGTAGGGATTCGTATTCTTGCTGAAAAATATAATATTGCACATGAAGATACCGTAGCGATTGGAGATAGTGATAATGACGTGGCGATGATCGAATATGCACATATTGGAATTGCAGTAGCAAATGCGATGGAAGTATTAAAAGAGAAGGCGGATTATATTACGAAATCAAATGATGAAGATGGTCCGGCGATTGTACTGAAAAAAATACTTAAAAAATAAAAAATAATGCTTGCAATCTATGAAAGGTTGTTATATAATAGTCCTTGTCGTTGAGAGAAACGAAAACAAAACACAAGGATATGCGCTTTTAGCTCAGTTGGTAGAGCAGCGGACTCTTAATCCGCGTGTCCAGGGTTCGAGCCCCTGAAGGCGCATTACAAAGCATCGTTTTTAGGATTTAGGCCTGGGGATGGTGCTTTTTTTGTTGCCGATAAAAGGAGGAACAACAATGAACCTGATTTTTGACTTAGATGATACCCTTTATGACCTCATGGGACCTTTTGAACTGGTTCATAAAAAGTTATATGCAGATAAAACCGATGCGGATTGTACGGAACTGTTTATAAAATCACGAGATTATTCGGATGAGATCATGGAAGCAGAGATAAAAGGAGACATTCCACATGAGGATTGTTTTTATGAGAGAATTAAAAGAACGTATCATGATGTGGGAATTGAGATGAACAGAGAAGATACAGAAGAGTTTGAACGATTATACAGAGCTTATCAGAAAGAAATATCTCTTAGCGAGGGAGTGGAAGAGTTCCTTGATTATTGTAAAGCTCATAATATTTTCATTGCCATTCTTACGAACGGGAGACCGAAATCTCAGTATGCGAAGGTAATTGCTTTAGATTTACATAGATGGTTTGACGATGACCATATCTTTATTTCCGGTGGGATCGGCTATCAGAAGCCAGATCCGATGGCATTTCAATATATCGAAAAGATGTTTTCACTTAATCCGGAAGAAACATGGTATATTGGAGATACTTATGAGGCAGATGTTGTTGGGGCAGACGGTGCAGGCTGGCATACAGTCTGGTTTAATCACCGCAACCGAGAACGTCTGGAAAACTGTGCTGATGTGACAGTAAGAAGTATAGAGGAATTAAGTAGATTCATAAAAGAAAGAAGTTAAAAGTATGAAATCAGTAATATCTATATGGAAACCAGGATTTTAAATCTAGTAGAAAGAGTAAGGGTTTCTAAGTGAAATTTTTTATCTCAGTCGAGAAGACTTCCACCTCTTTCAGGCGGCTCGACTTGAATGATATTACTGATTTCATTAGAGAATAATAAGATAATCAGAATAGAATAATATTGATTACTTCGTGTTTAATTTTAACAATTTGTGGTATTCAAGAACATCATTATCCCACTGTTTATATTTTTGATCTCCGCGGCGGTCAGGAAGACCATATTCGTTTTTGAGGTATTCACCGAGATAGGCTGTAGTCTTTTGGGCTCCTTTGATATTAAGATGATCGCCGCCGTCTACAGTATCTTTTTTCCAGTTGATATTCTTTTTTAATTCAAGGTTCAAATCGATAAAGTTGATTTTGTTCTTGTCAGCAATCTGCTGCAATGCATTATGCTTTCTGTAGTTCCATCCATTGTAATTCGGAACGGAGATCAGTACAGGAATAGAACCCTGACGTTTGCAATAGTGAATACATTTTTCAAAGGTAGATGCACTGATATCGTTGATTTTCCAGGTTTTTCTGGTGAACTTCATTCGGTGCTTTTTTTTATGGACTTTGTGCGTTGATTTACGGTAATAGTAACCTTTCATAACGGAATATCGGTTTCCCCAAATGTTCTTAAATTTATGTGGGTTTAAGTTTCTGTGGAAGCTGATAACCGGAAAAAAGGTTGCGAGTTTTGCTTTTGTGATAGAGTCGAGATTGGCGATATCGGTTTTATCACGAAAAAGATTATTGCCGTCAATCAGTACGATAGAAGGCTTTTGGTGTTTATAAATCTGCTTTAAATATTCATAAGTCTCAGGAATACGCTGGCTTGCCTGTCCCCAGGTATATCCGGTGAATCCGTCCTGTTCCCACCATATGAGAGGAAAAATTCCGCTGTATACATTACTGTCTCCTATTGCTAATACATCAACACTGTTGTCCGGTTCCTGAAAAATGCTATAGCCGGAGTAATTAAATAGCGGATTGGCATTGTACCCCATGGCAATGGATAAGGAAGAAAAGATTTTCAGTGCAAATGTTAAAATCAGCAGGAAAATAATGCTTCGTGCTGCTATTGATTTTTTTGACATTTTAGTTCCTCCTGTAAAGTGAATGTACTATCGGAGTCTTTCTTGTGCTTGATTTTGTGAGTACATATGAAAGTGTTCGATAGTAAATCATATTAAAACTTCTTAAAACTTCGCATAAATAAAATCGGCAACGCCCCATCCAGGTCCATAGGCACCGGCAATGATGATCAGTATAATAGGAATCATATATAGTCCCCAGCGAATTGGTAAGGACTGTTTTGATATGAGTTCGCGGATAGAATGTCCCTCTTCCTGGCTCTTCCCGATGAGATAGAGAAGAATAATACTAAAGACGATTAACAGGAAATCCAGTTTAAATAATCCTCCTTGATCAAAAGCCATCTGCCAGAAAGAGACTTTGCTGTTCCATGGACGAAATACAGAACAGAGCATAGTGATAGCAACGTTTAAGTTTCGTGCCCGGAAAATGAGCATACCAATATTTACAAGAATAAATGTGCGGGCTGTCTGCATTATGTGATACCAGGATGCATTTCGATCAATGTTACATTTTTTACAAAAAGCAGCAAAAACAGGTTCGAAAAGCATACCAAGGACCATGATGACATAGTAATAAAGACCGTAAATAATGTATTTCCATTCTGCTCCATGCCAGATTCCATTACCGAACCAAACGGCGAACAGAGCAAAAATACCGGGAATCGTGGCAGCATAATAACGATTCATATGGGCTCGGCACTTTTGGCTGAACTTCTGAAAATGTGTTCCAAGAGAAATCGGGTAAAAAATGTAATCTTTAAACCAGGCTCCCAGAGTAATATGCCATCTGCGCCAGAAATCATTAACGGAAGTGGCGAAAAATGGACGTTTGAAGTTCTCTTCTAAAGTGATGCCGAAAAGCTGGGCGCTTCCTCTTGCAATGTTAATACATCCGGCAAAGTCCATGTAAAGCTGGAAAGTATACAAAAGAATTGCCATGATAACAGGAAAACCGGAGTATCGTTCGTGATTTGCAAAAATAGCACGAACATACATATTTACGCGGTCAGAAAGAAGTACTTTTTGAAAAAGTCCCCATGTAATAAGCTGGGCACCAAAACAAAACTGTTTATAATCAAAGCGATGCTCTGCTTTTAATTCTTCACCAAGCTGCCCATAGCGGGAGATTGGTCCCTCGGTGATGACTGGGAAAAAGATTAAAAACAGAAGCAGGCGCAGGTAGTTTCTTTCGACCTTACATACGCCGCGGGCAACATCTGTCACGTAGCTGATGGCAGACAGTGTGTAAAAAGAGATTCCGAGAGGAAGAAAGATATTTAAAAACGGAATCTGGGCGGGGATATGTAAAGCATTAAAAAGTGCATTGATATTTTCACCAAAAAAGTTAAAATACTTTGTAACAAATAAAATACCGAAGTTTATAAAGCATAAGAATGCGATAACGTAGCGGATTTTTTTTGTGGTCTTATTCTTTAGTTCTTTTCTTGCGGCGCGGTCTAATTCTTTCTTTTTTAATTTAAATGTTTCGTTGAACTGCTCGATAACTCTTGCACCAAGATAAATGGCTGCCGTTGTAAACAGGACAACGACAACCAGACTTTTCATTGTAAGAATATAGAACAGCAGGCTCGAAAAGAGGAGTCCGATCCAGCGACGCTTTATGGGAAGTAAATAATAAAGAATCAGACTGCCGCCAAGAAACGGAAAAAGATAGAGCCATGAATTATACTGCATATTCTCACCTACTCATCTTCTAAAATTTCCTGAACCATATGGTAAATACTTTCTACAGATTTAAAGTTCTCTGGCTTAATATAAGGAAGTGTAATGTTGATATCAAATTCATCATTAAGCTCAGAGACAAGCTGAAGAATTTCCATAGATTCTAAAAGGTGTTCTTCAATAAAATCTGTTGATGCCGCAAAGTCAGCGCCAGGTTTAATAGTTTCTAAAATTTCAAGAATAGTGTCCATAATTAATCTCCTTTGTGTATTATTCAAGAATGAATTAACATTCCTGATAGCTTTCTTTTAATAGTTTTCTGTCAATCTTTCCGTTTGCATTGTAAGGCATCTGTTTGATTCGGATGAACTTATTCGGCCGCATATACGCAGGCAGTTTGGAGGCTGCTGTAACGGAAAGAGCATCTGGTTTTGTCTTTCCCTGATAAAAAACAAGGATTTGATCAGTTGTTTCTAAGTAAATACATACGCAGGCATGAATTTCCGGTAAAGCTCCAATAGAAGCTTCGATTTCACCGGGTTCAATGCGGTATCCCATATGTTTGATCTGGAAATCTTTTCGTCCCTGATATCTTAAAAGTCCATCTTCCCCTCGATATACAAGATCTCCTGTGCGATATACAACTTCAGGATAAGCATCATTCAACGGATTTTGTACGAAAGCTTCGGAAGTTTTTGATGGATTATGATAATAACCGTTTGCAAGAAATGGACCGCTGACAAGAAGTTCCCCGCTTGTAGCTTCTTTCCCGTTCTCATCTACGATGATCAGGTCACAATTGTCACAGGCAACGCCGATAGGAAGTGTTTCCTCATCGGAAAAAGTGTGATTAACAACATAGTAACTGCAAATATCGGTTGTTTCTGTCGGACCGAAAAGATTTGCGTAAAAAATATCAGGAAGTGCCTGGCGCCAGTAATTCAACTGCTTTACAGGCATAACTTCTCCGGCAAACAATACTTTCTTAAGATATTCCGGTTTAATATAAGAAAATGTATCCCAGTTCGCTACAATATTAAGCGCAGAAGGAACCCAGTAGATGGTATTTACTTTATAAGTATTCAGATATTCCATAAGCTGCATCGGGAATGAAAAATACTTCTTTGGAATAATCTGATAAGTTGCCCCAGTACGAAGTGATGCATAAAAGTCAGAGACAGACATACTAAAGTACAATGGGGTCTGGCTTCCAAAAATAGTTGCTTGATCAATATCAAATGCATGGATAAACCAGCTTCCATAAGAAATCAATGCACGATGGCTGATCACGGTACCCTTTGGCTGACCGGTAGAACCGGAAGTATAGAGAATATATGCCGGATCACGTTCCGTCATCTGGTCACGTACTCTGTCAAGAAGCTTGTTATCTATTCCTGCCAAAGCACTATCTTCTATTAAAAATGTCTTAATTGTCTTTGAGAACAGTTCGCTCTGGTCCTCTTCAAAAGAAGAAGGCATATCAGAACGGCTAGTGTGAAATGCATTCACTTTATCGATGTATGAGCTGTCTGTAAGAATCGCAGCCGGCTGTAATGTTTCAAAAATACGGTGTACACGTTCTACAGGCATCTGTGTGTCAAGTACGACATAAAAATTACCACTGTAAAGAACACCGAGCATTGCTTCTGCCAGAGCAGGGCTCTTATCCATATAAATAGCAACAGGAATGCGGTGTTTCTTCAAAGCAGAAGCAAGCATGGTACCTGTCTGCTGGCTCTTTCTTTTCAGATCATGGAAAGTAACCGAAGCAAGGTCGTCTGCAACGGCTATATGATCAGGAAAACGCTCACAGGTTTTCTCGAAATATTGTAATATATTTTTCATATGTAGTATCTCCTTAGTGCTGTTAGCGACTATTGATTCATAGTTATACATACAACATAACAAAGAAATCTTAAGTAATAACCAAAGAGAATCTAAAACATTCTTAAGAAATAATTCTGGATTTATTTCCTTGCGCTGTTTGTTTCTTTTGCTTGATCAATGAAAACTTACATATATTTTACAAGACAATCTCTTTTGATTTTACATCTTTGTGTTAGAGTTATGCACATAAAGGAAAGGACAGATGGGTGATGAAAGTGAAAGAAATATATAAAATATCAGAGGTTGTTCATAGAGCAGCAGGGGGAAAAATAGAAAATATTTTCCTGTTTTTAAATACGGTGTTCTGGGCATTGCTTGCGCTTATTGTTGGCGCGGCAGGATTTTCCCTGGCAACGGGAAGTGTGATTGGACATGGAATTACATTATTTTGTATTGTAGGATATACTGGAATGATCATAGGATTTTTTGGTGGAAGTTATTATTTATATAGAAGAGATGAGAAATAAAGTAAGCAAGAAGCTATCGCAGTAACAGCGTTACAACTGTAACTGTGGATAGCTTTTTTTATCTCAGTCGAGAAGACTCCTACCTCTTTCAGGTGGTGAGTGATAGCTCAACTTGAATTTACAGGAAAAAATGCTGCGAAAATGCCGGGGTCCGTTTGAATGTATTTATGTGCCTACCGTCATTATATTTACAAAAGTAAAAATAATAATAAAAAAGTGCCCAAAAATAGAGTGAAATATTTGGTTATATTGAAAGAATGTAAAAATATGCGTCATGTTTTTGTTGACAATATAGAGGGAAAATTTTATAATATAGGTAGTTACGGGAGGGGGAAATATGAGGAAGGTAATTGATGATCCGCGCCTGATGGTTCGGGTATGTGATTTGTATTATAATCAGGGTATCAGCCAGCAGCAGATTGCCAAGGACCTGAATTTATCCAGACCTACGGTATCTAGAGTGTTGGCGCTTGCTAAGGAGCAGGGAATTGTAAAGATTAGTATTTCCAATGTGAATGCAGTAGAGCATTGGGAGCTTGAGAGAAGACTTGAGAAAGAATTTGGTCTTCGGGAAGTAATCATTGTAGGAGAGAATTCCTCAGAGGATGGGATGAAGGAGTCGCTTGGAGAAGCGGCCGCCAGATATTTGGAATATACGATTAAAGATGGGAATATAGTAGGTGTTTCTATGGGTTCCACTTTATTTGAAGTCGTGTCCCACGTTGTACATCCTGCCGCACAGAAAGTTACATTTGTTCCGTTAGTCGGTGGAGTTGGAAGAGTTCGTATGGAGCTTCATGCGAACAGTCTGGCGGAATCACTGTCTCGTATATATAATGGTAAGTTTGTACCGCTGCATGCACCGGCCCGCGTTTCCAGCAGGAATATCCGAGATGAGCTTTTGAAAGAAGATAGTTTATTACCGGCGATTTATCTGACAAAGAAATTAGATATTGCAGTAGTTGGTATCGGATATCCGAATGAGAAGTCAGCGATCATGGCGACGGGATATTTTAAGGAGAATGAGATAGAATCTCTTATTGACCGTAAGGTAGCCGGAGAGCTATGTATGCAGTTTTATGATATTTACGGAGATACTGCTCCGTATAAAGATGATAATAATGTTATTGGAATGGATATCAGTATGCTTCGTTCTGTTCCACGTTCTATCGGTATTGCCGGAGGTGTTGAGAAGCTTCGGGCAGTCAGAGGAGCGATTAATGGACATTATATTAATACGTTGATTACAGATATTGAATGTGCAGAGGCATTGATATCTGAATAATAAATCATGGTGCAGCAGTAATAAATACTGCCGATGCAGTAGATGCAGCATCAGAATATATCCAGTTCATAGTTTTGATTAAGGGGGTAAATATCATGGATGAAATTCTAAACCTGTCAATTAATGAGATGCCACAAACTGAGTTTGATTGTTCTTGTGGAAAGCACCACAATTTTAGCGTACACGATATGTCTATCCGTAAAGGAGCAATCGAAGATTTACCAAAGATGGCAGAACCATTTAAAGATGGTAAGATTCTTGTAGTATTTGATAATCATACTTACAAAGTAGCAGGTAAAAGAGCTGTAGAACTTCTAAAAGAGAATGGATTTAATGTAAAAGAACTGTTATTTGATACAGGCGATGATATCTTGATTCCAGATGAGAAGACCTTAGGAAGAATTGTACAGGAACAGGATTTAGATACAAGCCTTATGGTAGCAGTTGGATCTGGTGTTATTAATGACTCCGTTAAGTTCGTAACTTCCCGTTCCGGACTGCCATATATCATTGTTGCGACAGCACCATCTATGGATGGATATGTAGCAGATGGAGCCCCGATTTTCTCACAGGGATATAAGTATTCTCCGGTAGCTCATCTTACATACGGACTCGTTGGAGATACCGATATTTTAAAGACTGCTCCGCAGGACCTGATTCAGGCAGGTTACGGTGATGTTGTTGGTAAGATTACTGCAATCGCAGATTGGGATTTATCAGTTAAGGCCAATAACGATTATCGTTGCGATACTTGTGTTACATTAGTTAACAGAGCATTAGATAAGTGTTTTGCAAAAGCAGAAGGATTAAAGGAAAGAGATCCTGAGTCACTTGGAGCATTATTAGAAGCATTAACTTTAACAGGTGTTGCGATGGCATTAGTTAATATTTCCCGTCCAGCATCAGGTGCAGAGCATATGTTATCTCATTTCTGGGAAATGGATTACATTGCACGTGGATTGAATCCAAATCATCATGGAATTCAGGTTGGTGTAGCAACGCCGATTATTGCTCGTTTCTTTGAAGAATTAGCAGATATCCTTCCAGAAGGAACCGGAGCACTTTGCCCTCCTCATGAGGAGATTGAAGCACTTTTAGCAAAAGGTGGAGCACCAACAAGTCCAAAGGATATTGGCATTAGCAAAGAACTGTTCCATAACAGTTTACTGAAAGGATACACAGTACGTCCTCGTTACTCTATCATGCAGTTTGCAAAAGATAATGGACGTTTAGAAGAAATCGCAGATAAGATTACAGAAGAGATTTACGGCTAAAGAACGCCTGGGTATTCTTGAAGAATTCTCAGAATTTCAGACGACAATGATAGACATGATCAGGAATATATAAACAGGTAAGAGGTATATTTTATGCAGAAAAAGGAAGACGCATTAAAAGGTGTGAAACTATTTGTCCTTGATATGGATGGAACAGTATATTTAGGTGATCAGCTGATCGAAGGTGCATTAGATTTCATTCGTGAGGTAGATGCATCAGAAGACAGAGATTTCATTTTCTTTACGAACAATGCTTCTCGTGTCCCTGCAGTTTATGTTGAAAAGCTTCATAAGCTGGGACTTGATGTAGAGGAAAGTAAAGTTGTAACAGCTGGAGATGTCTGTGCAGAATTTTTGAAGGTGAATTATCCGGGAGCAAGAGTTTATCTCAATGGTACTCCTGTTCTGGAAGAGAACTGGAAGGAAAAAGGAATTAATCTTGTAGAAGAAGATCCAGATGTTGCAGTACAGAGTTTTGATACAACATTAACTTATCATAAACTAGATCGAATCTGTCACTACGTAAGAAATGGTGTTCCGTTTATTGCAACACATATGGATACGAACTGCCCGACAGAGTATGGATTTATGCCTGATTGTGGAGCAATGTGCAGTCTTATTACAGATTCTACAGGAGTGAAGCCTCGTTTCCTTGGAAAGCCATGGAAAGAAACAGTAGATATGGTTGCAGAGATTACAGGTTATAAGGCAGAAGAGATGGCTTTTGTTGGCGATCGCTTATATACAGATGTGGCAACAGGCGTAAATAACGGAGCGAAAGGATTTCTTGTTTTAACCGGGGAAGCAGATATGCAGACTGTAGCTGAATCTGACGTAGAGCCAACTTGTATCTATGATTCTTTAAATGAAATGAGAAAATATCTGTAGTTTTAAAGTATAAATCAAAAGGGATTTTTTACCACTCAAATAAAGAAGGAGATTAAAAAATGAAAGTAGTATTTGGATGTGATCCTAACGCAACACAGTTTAAATTAGACTTAATGGAATATGTAAAGAGTCTTGGACATGAAGTAGCAGACTTAGGAAGTGATGATCCGATTTATGCGAATACAGCCATTGAAGTAGCAAAAGCTGTAGCTGCTAAAGAATATGACAGAGGTATCATCGTTTGTGGAACAGGTATTGGTGTTTCTATTGCAGCCAATAAAGTAAAAGGAGCTTATGCTGCATGTATCCATGATGTATACCAGGCTCAGAGAGCACAGCTTTCTAATCATGCAAACATTATTACTATGGGTTCACAGGTTATCGGAATCGAACTTGCAAAACAGCTTGTTAAAGAATATCTTTCTGTAGAATGGGATCCTAACTGCAGATCTGTTGCAAAAGTACAGAGAATCATTGACTTTGAAAATGAAGAATAATCTATTAGATCTTACATGCGTTTGATTGGGAATATATGAAATAAAAGTGGGTATTGGGTAAAACAATATAGCATAGAAAGTATGCGTTAATGATGAAAGGAGTTACAAAATGGCAGAATATTTAATGGGTATTGATGCAGGAACCGGTAGTGTACGAGTAGCGTTATTTGATTTTAGAGGACAGAATCGTGCATACGCTGTTGCAGAGTATGGAACAACTTATCCTAAAAATGGATGGGCAGAGCAGAGCGACTACGAATGGTTTGAGGCATTAAAGAAAGCAATTCCTGAGTGTATCAAGAAGGCTGGTATCGCAGCAGATAATATCGCAGCGATTACCTGTGATGCTACAACAAACACATTAGTGTACTTAGATGAGAATGATACTTCTGTACGTCCACCGATTCTCTGGATGGATGTTCGTGCGACAGAAGAAGCATCCTTCATCGATACTATTCGCGAAGAATATGATGCAACGAAGTTCTATAAACCAGGATTTAGAGCAGATACTATGGTTCCAAAGTGTATGTGGGTTAAGAAGAACGAGCCTGAAAACTGGGCAAAAACTAAGACGATCATGGAATTTGAAGACTGGCTGAACTGGAAGCTTACAGGAAGAAAAACAGTAAGTATGTCTGTTGCAGCATTCCGTTGGAATTATGATGATAAAAATGGCGGATATCCAGTAGACTTCTATAATGCAGTAGGACTTGATGATGTTGTTGATAAGTTCCCAGAACCAGTATTAAAGGTAGGAGAAGTTGTTGGTAATATCAGTGCAGAAGCTGCAGAAATCTTTGGTCTTAGCAAAAAGACAGTTGTAGTAGAAGGTACAGCAGACTGTAATGCATGTATGTTTGGTGTTGGTGGTGTAAGACCAAACGGTATGACATTAATTGGTGGAACATCTACCTGTCTGTTAGGTCTTTCCGAAGAAGAATTCCACGTAGACGGCGTAAATGGAACATATCCAAACTGTATGTATGACGGAACCAGCCTGTTAGAAGGTGGACAGACAGCAGCAGGTTCTATTCTGACATGGTTCAAGAATAACCTTCTTCCGGCAGCATGGATGCAGGAAGCTGTAAACCGTAACATGAATATCTATGATCTCATCACAGAAAAAGCATCTGCTGTTCCGATCGGATGTGACGGTCTCGTTATGATGGACTACTTCCAGGGTAACAGAGCTCCTTATGCAGACTCAAAAGCAAGAGGAATGTTCTGGGGATTATCTATCGGTACAACACCGGCTCATCTTGCAAGAGCGGTATATGAAGGTGTTGCTTATGGTGCAAACCATTGTATCGTCAGCATGAAAAAGGCTGGATACGATGTAAAAGAAATTTACGCATGTGGTGGTTTAGCACAGTCTGACTTCTGGATGCAGATGCATGCCGATATTATCGGAGTACCAATGTATACAACAGTAGAGAGCCAGAGTGCAGGATGTCTTGGTGACTGTATCATCGCAGCTGTTGGTGTTGGAATCTATCCTAACTTCTGGGAAGCAGCAGACAGTATGATTCGTGTGGATAAAGAGTACATTCCTAATATGGAAGCACATAAAGAATATCAGTTCTATATGGAAAGATATATGGAAACATGGCCACAGATGAAAGAAATCGTACATAAAACAGTAGACCACAACAACAAAAAATAGTATTATATTAATATTGTAAATAACTGATAAGCCCGCGGAGGATACGCTACTGGTATGCTTCGCGGGTATATTAGATTTTAACTTGGAGGATTAATTATGTCAGAAGTAAAAGTAATCGGAATTGGTAATGACCATGCGGCAGTAGATCTTAAGAATGAGATTAAAGCATACCTTGAGGAAAAAGGTTATAAAGTGGTAAATTATGGAACAGATTCTTCCGAAAGCTGCGACTATCCAATCTATGGAGCAAAAGTAGGACATGCAGTTGCAAGTGGAGAGGTAGATGCCGGTGTTTTAATCTGTGGAACAGGAATTGGTATATCTATTGCAGCTAATAAAGTAAAAGGTGTTCGTGCAGCCGTTGTAAGCGAGCCGGTATCCGCAAGATTAACAAAAGAACATAATAATGCAAATATTATTGCATTTGGTGCAAGAATTGTTGGAAGTGAGATGGCTAAAGCAATCGTAGATGCATGGCTTGATGCAAAATATATCGGAAGCGGCCGTCACGAGAGACGTGTAAACATGATTGAAGAGGAAGCAGCAAAGTATAATAAATAAAGTATATGGTTACGGAGGAAGAAGATGAGTCGTTTTATGGAAATAAAATCAAAGGATATAGAGAAAGCCTTTGAAGATGAGAGAAGACAGTATTTCGTTGGAAACTTAAAGAAACCACAACATATCCCTTTTGTTAAGTCAGATAATGCGGAAATGGGATTAACTGCTTATGATAAATTCACTGGTGAGCCGGCTCATCGTCATTCTGTGGCAAAAGAATATGCTTATGTTATTTCCGGTAGAACACAGTATATGGACCTTGACACAAGAGAAATATATGAGTATCATGCGGGAGATTTTTTTGCGACCTTTCCAGGAACAACTTATGTTCAGAAATCCGAAGCTGGAACAAAGATGATCTTTGTAAAAGAACCATCGATTAATGATAAAGAGCTTGTACCGATGGACGAAGAAGCTAAAAAATGGATGGAAACGGAATTCTGATTTGTAGATTTGGTAATAGACGAAAAAAGAAAAAAATAATACATCCCATCTGCTCTGTAGTTGCTGTATTTAAGATGCTCATCCGCATCTTAAATACGCTCCGAAGCCACATCTGGGATGTATTATTTTTTTCTTTTTTCTGGCTATCTAAATCTACAGTTGGGCAACGTGGAATGTACCAGAAGGATATGACTTTCCGAGAAATTAAATTCGAAGGGGTTAACATTCAAATTGTTGTGTATACTTAGAATTTAGAATTATAAAGAATTCTTAAGAAACGGCGATAAAATTGACGATAATATATATGGGAAGTATAATATAACATATTTTGGAAGGAAACTCTTCTTAAGGAGCAGATTGAAACGGAGTAGAAAGGTAGCTTAAAGATGAATATTTTAATAAAACCAAGAAAGAATAGATATATTATTTATGCTATAATTATCGCTCTTTTTTCTACGATTGGAATGCAGATTTCGTTATTACATACCAATATAGGAAAAGTACTGGAAAAAATAGAATATGATTCCGTATGGAATCATATGATGAGTGTTTTAAGAATAAGTATAACAAGAAAAAGTGATGTATTGTTGTTTTATCAAATAGCAGCGGCAGTTATTTTTATTATATTTCTTATGGTTTTTTCATACAAGTTTTCTGTTAGAGAAGTAGTAAGTGCAGGGATATTATCAATATTGTTTGGATTTACCATGTGGTTCCGGGCTGTATTTTCACATAAAGAATCATGGAACTATTTTGTACGGAACAGTTATGTCAAAGTATTGAATGGATGGTATATACTTGGATATGCATTGTTGGCCTTTGGAATTTTCCTTTTAGTTGGCAAGGCTGTAACAGGGCATTGTATAAAGCAAGAAAGTTCAAAAGATCCCCTTAGAAGTAGAGGAAAAGGAAAGAATTATAATACCAAAACAGTATTTTTAATATGTATGGCTGTATTAATTGTTTTTTGGTTACCATATTACATTGTTTTCTGGCCGGGATTTCAGCATACAGATTTGCCAACACAGATGTTGCAGTTTTTTCATATCCGTACGAGATTTCAGGGGAGAGTTGTAACAGATGGAATCAATATATTTTATAGTAATGATCATCCTTTTTTACAAACAATGTTAGTTGGCTGGGCAATTAAACTGGGATTTGGAGTTCATAATATCAATTTTGGATATGCAGTATATAGTTTTATTCAAATGATCTTATTTATTGTAGCTTTCAGTAGTATTTTAGCTACGTTATATCATTTCAAAGTAAGTGTATTTATATTAAAGATAAGCTTGTGTTTATATGCCATAGTTCCTGTTTTTCCACTATATGCTTTATTAATAGGTGGCGATAGCTTTTTTTCTGTTTTTTATCTGTTTTATATGGTAGGAATTTTATGGATTTTTTATACAAAGGGTGACATTCTGAAAAATAATAAATTTATAATTGCAATGATAATAGAAATAATCCTTATGTCTACATCTAAAAATCAAGGAGTATATGTTGCGGCAGCAGTTTTTGTACTTTGTTTAATCTACTTTAAAAGATATAGAATAAGGATATCCGTATGTATGTTAATACCAATATTATTATTTCAGTTTGTATATTGTGGTTCATTTTTTAAAATTGCCAGAGTTGGTACTACGGGAAAACAGGAAGCTTTATCCGTTTGTTTTCAGCAGACAGCCAGATATATAAAATATCATGGAGATGAAGTTACATCCCAGGAAAAAGAAGCGATTAATAAAGTTTTAAATTATGATGTGATTGGAAAAAGATATGACCTGAATCTATCCGATCCTGTAAAAAGGACATTTAAGTTAGAAGCGACAGGAGAGGATTTAAAAAATTATTTTGTTGTCTGGCTTCAAATGGGGTTAAAACATCCCGGCGAATATATACAATCATTTATAGCCAATACATATGGTTATTATACTATTAGTTTTGGTAATCATAAGGGAGTATATTTTAAACCAGAAATTATGGATTTTTATATTGGTAAACGTGATTGGGTAAAAAAAGATAAACATATTGTGGAATTATTAAGAAAAATTCAAGTAAATATACCGGAAAAACGGAAAATTATTAGGGAAAAGGGAGTACAAATAATAAAAGTAATTCAAAAAATTCCGATTTTTAATTGCTTTTTTAATCCGGGAACGCTCACCTGGCTTATGGTAATGGGATTTTTTGTATTATGGACAAAAAGGAAATATAATTCTATGCTTGCCTTTTTGCCAGTATTTTTGATTTTTGGCGTATGTTTGCTTTCACCTAAAAATAATAATCTTCGATATATTTATCCACTCTGTTGTATGATACCGGCGATGCTGGCAGCGGCATTTGGAGAGAAAAATACTGATTTGATGGACTAAAGAGACGAAACCCGGAAACGTTATATAGAATAAAATGTGAAGATAGTCGCGGAGTAGAAAATGCCTGACCGGCATTTTTACTTGCTCCGACATCACATTTTATTCTAT
>OLNC01000214.1_pt1 | contig 68097 bp, 67 predicted proteins | sample 1672011 | NCBI WGS metagenome assembly OLNC01 (sample SAMEA3136636, study PRJEB25190) | human gut metagenome | biome: human gut; feature: human-associated habitat; material: faeces | place: Austria | collected 2013
GAAGTGTGGTAACACATGGAGCTGACTGCTACTAATAGGGTGAGGGCTTGACCAAAAAGCTGAGACGAGCGGCTGTCGCCGCACGTGGAGTGAGGAATGCTTGCATTCCAAAACGGAGACGTGAGGAGACAGACATTTGCGAAGCAAAAGGCACTGAGCAACGAAGTTGCGAGGTGACCAGGCTCGGCGAAAGTGAACGCATGGTCATGATCTGGTTGCAAATGTCAACATGTATGTGGTTTTGAAGATACGATAATGAAGCCGAAGCAGATTTTATTCGCTTCGGTTTTTTTGTGTTAAAATAAGAAAAACATCAGGAAAGGAATTTATCATGCCATCCATTATACCGATTAACAGAGAAGAAATACTGGAGCTGACACGGAGAATGACATTGTCCCGGACTTCTATGACGCGCATTGCGGGAAGCTACATGGATTCAGAAGGTTTCATTGACGGAACCTTTAATACAAATTTTCTGAAACTGAAACCAACAGAGAAGGAAAAAAATCTTGCGATAGCCAAAATAATTCCATTTTCGTCTACAAACAAAAATCTGAAACGATACATTCTTCCCGAGAACGCGTGTCGGCCGGGAGGAATCCGCCAGCTGCTACTTGGGATAAAATCCAGTGCATTGAAGAATGATGCGTTGCTGGAAGCATTTTATGAATATGTAGCTGGAAATTATCATACAGATCATGATTATGCGGTATATCTTTTTCATAATACGTATGACATTCCACTCAAGGCATCAGATAAGGAAAGCCTCTGGGAATCAGAAGAAATGTATGAATATCTTATCTGTGCAATTTGTCCGGTGAGTGGCGATTATGAGCCGGGAGAGCCGGAGTGTGGATTTTTATTTCCGGCATTTCAGGACAGAACAGAAGATCCGGATTACATTGATGTCTATCAAAGCAATCTGGATCTACCGAAAAATGACTTATTAAAAATTTTGCAGTTGTGCGACTGATGACCGAATCACATGAATTTTCGAATACTGATGTAATAACTGACAACAAGAAGTACGGTAGCTCCTGTCCAAGCAGCAATCTCTGCATAAAAAATGCCATTCTGTCCGATAAACTTCGGAAGCAGGAGAGCAACACCGACACGTACAAAAAATTCCATGACACCGCTCAGCATGGGAATCATCGTATTTCCAAGTCCCTGCAGAGCAGAGCGATAGACGTAAAGGAAATACAGAATACACAGGCAGGATGCCATAATGAACAGATAATGCCATGCGATATCAAGAACCTGTTCCGCCTGCGTGGAATCATCGGAGATAAACATGGAAAGTAAAATCTTTCCAAAAAGAAACATCATGATACTGATAAATGCTGAAGTGAAAAATGCAAGAAAAGCACTTGCATGTACACCCTTTTTGATCCGTTCGATCTTTCCGGCACCAAGGTTCTGACCTACATAGGAGACAACGGCATAACCGTAGGAAATCGCAGCCATCTCGAGTACTCCGTAAAGCTTATTGGTGGCAGTAAAACCGGCGACGAAGAGAAAACCGTAACCATTGATGACAAACTGTACGGCAAGACCTCCGACGGAAATGATGACATCCTGAAAAAGGATCGGTGCACCAAGTCCGAGAAGCTTTTTGTTAAGGCCGGGTACTTTTTCAAAATCTTCTTTAGAAGTATGTACAATATCAATTTTGCGAACAATCATAAAACAATACAGTGCGGAAAATGCCTGAGCGGTAACGGTTGCCAATGCAGCTCCGGCAACACCCCAGTGAAGTCCGGCGACAAAAACGAGATCCAGTACAACATTGATCAGGGAAGCAATGATCATGGCAACCAGCGGTGTACGGCTGTTTCCGAGTGCACGCAACACAGAAGCAAAAATATTATAAGCTGCAACAAACGGAATACCACAGAAAACGATCCGTAAATAAATCAGAGACATTCCTATAATATTATCCGGCGTATTTAAAAGAAGTAAAATCCATCTGGCTGTAAGCTGGCTGACAATCAGAAGAGAAACCGCAGTAATGGCAGTAAGCAGATAACTGTGAGCGACTGCTTTTTTGAGATCATTCCATTTACGTGCACCGTAATGCTGAGAGATTAAAATAGAAAATCCCTGTGTGACACCTGTGGAAACACCAAGAACCATCCACATGATCCATTCGACAGCACCGAGTGCGGCAAGAGCCTGTACTCCGGCGACCTGTCCGACAACAATCGTGTCAACCATCGTATATAATTGCTGAAAAATATTCCCCAGCATCAATGGTACTGCAAAAAGCAGAATAAGCTTCGCCGGAGAACCCTTTGTCATATCTCGAATTTGAGCAGACATAAAAACCTCCAATATTATGTGTATAAAAATAATTATAAACTAAAATCGATGTTTTGAAAACAGTTACAGAAATCATCAGGGAGGGGAGCTTCCAGTGAAATCCATGCATTGTTAAACGGATGCCGGAATTTGGTCTTCCATGCATGAAGTGCGGTGCGTTTAAAATCAGGCTGTCCTAAAGAAAAATCAGACGAAAAAATATTCTGATATAAATTATCCCCCAGAAGCGGATGCCCGAGAGCCTTCATGTGGACACGGATCTGATGAGTGCGTCCGGTATCCAGCTTTAAAGTTACGACCGACCAGTTCGGTGAACTGTAAAGAACCTGGTAATGTGTGACTGCAGAAAGCAATGTTGCCATATCAACCAGAGGCGCCACAAAGTCAGCAGATTCAGGAGAAAAAGAACTGCCGAAATCAGTTATTGCTTCCATCCGCAATGGATGATCTGCTGCTTTTCTGATCGGAAAACAAACCGTGTGCCACGCAGTATCTGATGAAGCACTTGTATCATCAGAAAAATTACCCTTCACTACGGCAATGTATTGTTTATGAAGAATGCCGGACTCACGTTGAGCCTGAAGCCGCTGCGCAGACACCTGATTTTTTGCAAATAAAACAATACCGGAAGTCTCTTTGTCGAGCCGTCCTATCGGGCGGACGCGACAGGAGATTTTTTTCTTATGAAAATATCCGGATACCTGATTGGAAAGTGTGTCTGCGTAATGTGCACCGGAAGGGTGAGTAAGTATTCCGGCTGGCTTGTTTACTGCGAGAATATCTTCATCTTCATATAAGATTTCGAGAGGATGTGCATCTTCACAAAATGACACCAGATGATTCAAATCGTTTTTGGCCGCCTCGATACAGATCATGATCTGATCGCCGGTCTGTACGATATCGGTTGTACGGCATTGCACACCGTTTTTACGTATCCCGTCCGCTTGAAATTTGGCACGGCTGATCTGCTTTTTGGTGAGACCGAGAGCGGTGCGTAGAACTTTTTCGACAGTCTGCCCGGCCATATGTTCATCAACGGTGAGAGTCATATATTTTTCCATAAAAAAGTTCCTTTATTTGCATAAGATTTTTTTTATTCCAGTATTCCCATATTTGGCGGGAGTTTGATATTTTTGTATGTGTAGAGCAGTTTTTCCAGGTCATTGCCGGGTTCCGCTTCCCCGCTCACGCATTGTAAAGGTTTCTCCCGCAAGATCCCGAACCTGAATGCAGTTTCTATGATAAAAAGGATGATATTTGCCGACGGCAAGTATCAGACAGTCATCAATAATCGGGAGAACGGTAAGGTCAGGAGAAAGAATTTCACCCTCTACAATTCCAACGTCAAGTTCTGCGCGCAGAAGTCTGCCGCGCTCTGTGAGGTAAAGCTTTTTACCGAGGCGTTCAAAGAGAAGGCCACTGCAATAAAAATAGTCAGATGTCGTATTGTCATATAGTATGCTCCTTGTATAGAAAATACCTATTATTTCTATAAAATAATATCATTTTTCAAATACATACTCAAGTGGTATATTATGAAATGCAAATCAAAATATGAAATGGGATGAGGGAAATATATGTCAGCATTAACAGTAAGTAAAGAGGACGAAAAACGAGTAAAAGGAATGGGATTTCTGAATAACCGCGGAACAGATCTTTTTTCTGCACGGGTCCTGACGGTAAACGGAAAAGTAACGGCAGCGCAGCAGCGTTGTATGGCAGATGCAGCGGAAAAGTTCGGAAACGGAGAGCTTTTGTATACAACAAGACTTTCTGTGGAAATTCCGGGAATCCCGTATGAAAATATTGACGAATTTCGAGAGTTTATTGCCAAAGAAAATCTGATAACAGGAGGAACAGGGGCAAAAGTCCGTCCGGTCGTATCCTGTAAAGGGACAACCTGCCAGTATGGACTTCTGGATTCTTATGCGATTTCAGAGGAAATCTACAAACGTTTTTATGATGGATACAGAGACGTTGCACTGCCGCACAAATTTAAGATTGCAGTAGGCGGATGTCCGAACAACTGTGTAAAACCGAACTTAAATGATGTGGGAATCATCGGCCAGCGCATTCCGAAAGCAGATACTGATATTTGCAAAGGATGTAAAAAATGTGCGATCGAAGCAGCCTGTCCGAACAAGGCTGCAAAAGTAGTGGACGGAAAAATCACAATTGATGAGGCACAGTGCCGACATTGTGGACGCTGTGTTGGAAAATGTCCGTTCCACACAATCGAGGATGGTACATATGGTTATAAGATTTATATTGGCGGAAGATGGGGCAAAAAAGTATCAAAAGGAAGAGCACTCGGCAAAATTTTTACTTCCAGAGAAGAAACTCTGGATGTCATCGAAAAAGCAATTCTTTTCTTCAGGGATCATGGAAACAAAGGCGAACGTTTTGCAGAAACAATAGAGCGCATTGGTTTTGAAAACGTGGAAAAGGAATTGATTGGATGAGCAATATCTGTTAGGATAAAGGCAGCAATTCGATTTGGAGATGAAGAGTATGGAACAGAAAGAAAAAGACAGTATCATTAAAAAACTGATTGATACACATACAACGATTTCGGCAATGGAAAGCTGCACATCCGGTATGATTGCATCCACGATCACAGATACAGAAGGTGCATCCGCAATTTTTCCGGGAGGTTATGTCACATATCTGAATGAGACCAAAATCTTTATTGGTGTTGAGGAAGAAATTATACAAAAGTACGGGGTATATTCCAAAGAATGTGCAGAGGCAATGGCAAAAACAGTACAGCAGAAGCTGCATACGGATATTGCCATCGGAATAACAGGGACGACCGGAAATACGGATCCAAACAATGCAGACAGCGTACAGGGCGTTGTATATTTTTGTATTCGCGTAAAAGATAAAGTAAATACTTTTGAAGTACATGCAGAGGTTGCCGGAATGAGTCGTCATGAAATCAAGCAGATGTATACAGATATGGTATTTAAAAAACTAGAAACACTTGTGATATAACGTAAAAGAGTGTATATTTAAGAAAGACTGCAGAATATATGATTTCTGGCAGGATAATATTATCTGGAGGAAATGATAATGAGCATCAAAGAAGAAATTCATGGATTGACAGATGAAATGCTGACAAATCTCGGAAGACTGGTTGCAATTGATTCGCAGCTTGGAACTCCGGCAGAGGGAATGCCGTTTGGCGAGGGACCTGCAAAGGTTCTTGAGGAAGCATTAAAAATTGCAGATGAGCTTGGTTTCAAAACAGTAAATCTTGACAATTACTGTGGTTATGCAGAGATGGGCGAAGGAGAGGAAATCGTCGGTATCGCCGGACATCTTGATATTGTACCGGTAGGCGGTGACTGGACATATGATCCGTTTAAACTTACCAGAGAAGGTGACCATGTATACGGACGCGGAACTACAGATGACAAGGGCCCGGTTCTGGAAGCTCTTTATGCAATGAAACTCGTACGTGATTCAGGTGTGAAATTAAACAAAAGAGTCCGCCTGATCATGGGATGTAACGAGGAAACCGGATCAAAATGCATGGAACATTACAATGAGGTGGAAGAGGAATTGTCCTGTGGTTTTACACCGGATGCAAGTTTCCCATGTATCCATGGTGAAAAGGGTCAGATGGGAATGATGGCATATTCCAAAAATACAAAAATTATTTCCATGAATGGCGGTTTTGTTTCCAACGCTGTGTGTGACACTTGTAATACCGTAGTTCCGGCAGAAGCAGGACTAAAAGAAAGGCTTGAGGCAGCGTTTGCTGAGACAAAACTTCAGGAATACAAAGTGACAGAAGAAAATGGTGAGATCAGCATTTATGCAAAAGGTGTTCCGGCACATGCCAGCACACCGATGCTTGGTGTCAATGCAGCAGGGGTGACATTTGAATGTCTTGCAAAAGCCGGCTTCGAAGATGATTTTGTAAAATTCTACAATGAACATATTGGTACAGCCTGCGATGGTTCCGGTCTTGGTCTTAAGTTTGCTGATGAATACGGCGAACTGACACTGTGCAATGGTATCGTTAAGACAGAAGACGGTGTGATTTCTGCTACGATCGACATCCGTGTACCGGTTACGCTCAAGGGTGAGGAAGTCCGTAAGATGTGCGAAGACAGACTGGAAGATGGAAACGGACGTATTGAGATCCTTGGAATCGGTGATTCTCTGTTCTTCCCGAGAGAGTCTCCGCTTGTAAATGCACTGTACAAAGCTTATGTCGATGTAACAGGTGACACAGAGAATAAACCGATGGTTATCGGCGGCGGAACTTATGCGAAGTCACTTAAAAACATCATCGCATTCGGACCGGAAATGCCGGGAATCGATTACCGTATTCACGGTGCAGATGAATTTATGCTTGTATCAGGAATGGAAGAAGCTGTACTTGTATATATGGAAGCAATCAAAAATCTTCTTGAAATCTGATCGTTTTCTGAAATCTGTTGGTTTACAACAGAAATTATGATAGCGATTAAACAAATAAAGAGAACCTTCTCTGCCGCCGGGCAGGGAAGGTTCTCTTTTGGGATAACAGGAGATATTTACAATGAAATCGTGGTAACCTGTGGGAGAACAGAAGCAATGATGAAAAAGAGATGCCGGACGAGGCATTAGATCGTCTGGAAAAGATGAGAATGGAGTTGGAAAGATATGAGTGTGCTGAACACATTTTCCGGGAAAAAGTTTGACCCCATGCATATAAACAGTGAAGATGTATCACTGGAAGATCTTGCGCATGCACTGAGTCTGTTATGTCGTGGAGGAGGACATTTACAATATTTTTATTCCGTCGGACAGCATTCGATAAACTGCATGAAAGAAGCAAGGGCAAGAGGATGGTCGAAGAGGATACAGCTTGTATGTCTTCTGCATGATGCAAGTGAGGCATATATTGCAGATATTATCCGGCCGGTGAAAGTACATCTGTCGGAGTATTATAAAATCGAAAGCAAAATAATGGACTGTATTTTGGAGAAATTTGGTCTGGATGATCTGAGTGAAGAAGAAAATTCCAGATGGAAGCAGATCGATGATGAGATATTGGATCATGAATTCAGAGAACTGATGATCGGAGAAAAAGACAGACCCATAAAGCCACTGGCATCTGTTCCGGATATGACAGAACAAAACTGGCGAGACGTTGCAGAGCAATTTAAAACGTTGGCGGAGGCGCTGATAAGGGAGAAATAAGCTATGAAAATTGCAGAAATAAGGAAGTATTCTATTTATGAAAACACGTGAAGAAGTATTAAAGTTCGGAATGTCATTTAAAAATGTATACGAAGAAAAACCGTTCCATGATCCGAACTGGCAGTTGATAAGGGTAAAAGGAAGCAAAAAGGCTTTCCTCTGGATTTATGAACGAAACGGATATATTAATCTGAATGTAAAAGCTGATCCGGAATGGCGTGATTTTTGGCGATCTGCATATGAGTCTGTGACAGCGGGATACCACCAGAATAAAGAACACTGGAATACGATTATACTGGATGGAAGCATACCGGATAAAGACATCAGGAGAATGATTGCCGAAAGTTATGATCTGATCACAGACAGTCCGACGAAGCGAATCTATGAGGCGGTAAAACGAATCCCCAAAGGTCATGTTGCGACATATGGGAAAGTTGCAGAAATGGCAGGGAATCCCAAAATGTCACGGGCAGTTGGAAATGCCCTGCACAAAAATCCGGATCCGGAGCATATCCCGTGTTTCCGGGTAGTCAATTCAAAGGGAGAACTTGCCGGAGCTTTTGCATTCGGAGGAGGCGGCGCACAGGCAAAACTTCTGGAAGCAGACGGTGTAGAAGTGGTCAATGGCAAAGTAGATCTCAAAAAATATGGAATCTGAAAAAAAGAAGGGAGCATATCACTTTCTTATGGCAGGATCATCCAGACCAACATGGAAGTCATCGCAGCGATATGTAATGTACCTATGATTCGAAATGGAAACAGCAGGATAAATATCGGCAATATGGTGAAATTTTGGGGGATACCCCTTCAAGAAGGTGTGCCATTTTTTCTTATTGTTGAGATCTTTGAAATTTTCCAGTTTCAGCTGTCCGTTTGGAAAAATAGATAAAATGCGGTCACAGTACATATTACATGCATGGCCGATGATTCCAAGCAACAGCAAGAGTTTCAGAATTGTTGAACTCATAAATTGTCACCTCCGACAGAATATATTTTTTATAAATATAGATTAGTCAAAACTAACTAAACTGTCAAAAGATATAAAAACTATGAAATTTTTTTAGACGATTATAATTCGGAAAAGCTTATGTTATACTGTTGTAAAAATGTTTAATATTTCGTGTGAAAATAGGATGATTATATTTATTGGAGGAAAACTAATGAAAACACGCAGATTGGGAAAAACTGAATTAGAGGTCAGTGAAATTGGTTTTGGCGGTGAGTGGCTGGAACGTCATCCGGAAGAGGAAAGTATTGAGCTGATTCGTTATGCTTCATCAAAGGGAATCAACATTCTGGACTGCTGGATGGCAGATCCGAAATCCAGAAATATTATCGGAGAGGGAATCAAAGAAAACCGCTCCAAATGGTTTATTCAGGGACATATCGGTTCTACATGGAAAGATGAGCAGTATTTCCGTACAAGAGATATGAAATATGTGCGTCCGGCTTTTGAAGATCTTCTGAAGAGACTGCAGACAGATTATATTGATCTCGGAATGATTCATTATGTGGATTCTGAAGAAGAATGGGAGCAGATCCAGCATTCGGATTATCTGGAGTATGTGATGGACTTAAAAAAGAACGGAGTGATCCGTCATATCGGTATGAGTTCCCACAACCCGAAAGTAGCAGTAAAGGCGGCAGAGTCCGGTTATGTGGAAATGATTCTTTTCAGCATCAATCCGGCATTTGACATGCTTCCTGCAAGTGAAAATATTGATACGATGTTCGCGGAGGAATTTGATGAAAATCTGAAAGGAACAGACCCGGATCGTGCACGTCTGTACAAGGTATGTGAACAGAATGATGTGGGAATTACAGTAATGAAAGGTTTTGCAGGCGGAAGACTTTTTGATGAAAAACGTTCTCCGTTCGGAGTAAGCCTGACACCGGTACAGTGTATTCACTATGCACTGACACGTCCGGCGGTCTGTTCGATCATGTGCGGCTATGATACAAAAGAACAGGTGGATCAGGCAACAGCATACGAAAATGCGAACGAAGAGGAGAAGGATTATGCATCAGTGATTGCCAGTGCACCTTTTCACTCCTACAGAGGAGAGTGTACATACTGCGGTCATTGCAAACCATGTGTATCTAATCTGGATATCGCAATGATCAACAAGTTTTATGATCTTGCGACGATGCAGCCGGAAGTTCCGGCAACGGTTCAGTCACATTATGAATTGCTGGAGCACAAAGCATCTGAATGTATCGGATGTCAGGCATGTGAAGCAAGGTGTCCGTTCGGTGTGCCAATCGCGGAACGTATGGAAAAAACAGCAAAATTATTTGGATGTTAAAAAGCACAGACAGGAGAAAGAAGATTATGAAAGAAAATTTAAAAGTACTTATGATAAACGGAAGTCCGAAATCAAATGGAAATACATCGATCGCACTGCGGGAGATGGAGAAAGTTTTTAAAGAAAACGGAGTGGATGTGGAAACAGTGACTGTCGGAAATAAAGCCATTCGTGGATGTGTTGCATGTAATTCCTGCTATGAAAAAGGTAAATGTGTCTTTGAAGATATCGTAAATGAACTTGCACCGAAATTTGAAGAAGCAGATGGTCTTGTGGTTGCAAGTCCGGTCTATTATGCGTCTGCAAATGCAACGCTGGTCGCCTGTCTTGACCGCCTGTTTTACAGCAGTCATTTTGATAAGACGATGAAAGTCGGTGCAAGTATCGCCTGTGCCAGACGAGGCGGATGTTCGGCGACGTTTGACGAACTCAATAAATATTTTACCATATCCGGAATGCCGATTGCATCCAGCCAGTACTGGAACAGTATTCACGGAAGAACTCCGGGTGAAGCCGAAAAGGACGAAGAAGGCAAGCAGACCATGCGCACCCTTGCTGCCAATATGACATTCCTGATGAAGAGCATCGCACTTGGCAAAGAGCAGTTAGGACTTCCTGAAAAAGAAGAAAGAGTAGCAACACATTTTATCCGATAAGAAAAACAAATCTACATAAACAGCTGTGTATATTTAATTGAGAATATACATAGGTGTTTTTTTGTGCTAAAATAAAGTTAGTGGCAACTAACTAGAGGCAACAGGGGAAAACCTCTGGAAATTGACAAAATAGTTAATTCTATACGATGGGGAAATAAATATGACAGGACAGGTACTGGCAGGGATTGCTGCAATTTCTTTATTGGTTATCCGGGTCCACCAAATTTCAGATTTGAGATACCTCAGATAATAGTAAATGAGTATAAAGTCATCCAGATTTTAAAAATTAGATGACTTATACCTTGGAAAATATAGTGCAAGTCATGGCAAGCGACAAAAATGGATGGTTCAAATGTGAATAAGTCTGATTTGGGGTAGAATTGTTTGAGTAAAATGTTTTTTTCTTGCGAAAGAGGAGCTCATGTGCTATTCTTATTAAGGCTATAAAGGGAATGAAGTTCTCCCTGAGTAATAAATTACTTAAACCGCTTATGAAGGCTGATGACTTCTGCGAGTAAACTGACGCAGAAAGTCTCAGCTTTTTCTGCGTATATAAGGGAGGAATTTTATGTTATTAAGTATTTCACTGATTCTTATTTTGGGAATGTTCATGGGATGGATATGCCAGAAAATTAAATTACCGGCTTTACTTGGAATGTTAATCACCGGAGTTATTCTGGGACCATATGGGCTTAATCTGCTGGATGGCAGTATTCTTGGAATATCTGCAGAACTTCGCAAAATAGCATTGATCATTATTCTTACAAGGGCAGGTCTTGGACTGGATCTGTTCGGACTAAAAAAAATTGGAAGACCTGCAGTGCTTATGTGTTTTGTACCGGCATCTTTTGAATTGCTGGGTATGATTCTGCTGGCACCAAAACTAATGGGAGCAAGCGTATTAGAGTCGGCTGTTATGGGCGCAGTACTTGCAGCAGTTTCACCGGCTGTTGTTGTTCCCAGGATGGTGAAGCTTATGGATGAGGGCTATGGAGTAAAAGAAGGAATTCCACAATTGATTCTTGCAGGTGCATCCGTTGACGATGTGTATGTCATAGTTCTGTTTTCCACATTTGTCGGAATGATGCAGGGGGAAGGTGCTTCTATACTTAAGTTTGTAAATATTCCGGTTTCCATATTTTGGGGAATTGCGATAGGATTGTTACTTGGCGTGTTGCTGGCATATTTCTTTAAGAAAGTACATATCCGGGATACATCAAAAGTGCTTATCATTTTGAGTATTTCATTTTTGCTTGTAGTAATTGAGGATAAACTGACAACAGCAATTACGTTTTCCTCATTGATTGCGGTTATGTTTATTGGAATAGGATTACAGAAAAAGAGAGAAGCTGTTGCTGAAAGACTCTCTGTAAAATATGGAAAGTTATGGGTTGCGGCAGAAGTTTTTCTGTTTGTGCTTGTAGGCGCAACTGTAAATATTGAATACCTTGGAAAAGTCGGAGCCAAAGCTTTCGTTGTTATTATTGGAGCATTGATATTTCGAATGTTTGGTGTATTTGTATGCCTGCTGGGAACAGGGCTTAAAAGAAAAGAGCGATTGTTTGCTATGGTGGCCTATACACCGAAAGCAACTGTTCAGGCTGCAATTGGAGGAATCCCGCTTGCATTGGGGTTTGCCTGTGGAGATACCGTATTAACTATGGCAGTTCTGGCAATAGTACTTACTGCGCCGCTGGGGGCATTTGCTATTGATTTGTCATATAAGAAATTACTGAATAAACAATGAATAGGATAAAATATGTATAATGTAAAAGCCTCCAGAATAACACTTGCAAAGTCGCTTTGAATTTTGTATAATATTTTGCATATATGCAGCCCGGATGAATGGGTTGAGTGTGAACTGGGGGCACCACTTTTCACAGGATATTTCAGGCGCCGGACAACACCATAAGTGTGTTGTTCGGTGCCTTTTTGCGTATATAAGAAAGTGAAAGGAGCGTATAGATGGTAAAAATCAATGGTGAGGATAAAGACATTGCCGGAAAAAATCTGCTGGAATATCTGAATGAGGCGGGTTATAAATCAGAATGGGTAGTCGTAGAACGCAATTTTGAGATCATCCCAAGAGAAAATCTCGGCAATATGACGATTCAGGACAATGATGAAATAGAAGTTCTTCGTTTTGTCGGAGGAGGCTGAAAATCCTGCAATGAATCAGGCAAAATAAACAGAAAGAGAGAAAAGAAGATGGAAGATAAATTAGTATTAGGCGGAAAAGAATTTAAAAGTCGTTTTATTCTTGGATCAGGAAAATATAATCTGAATCTGATCAAAGCTGCAGTTGAACAGGGCGGTGCGGAGATCATTACGCTTGCACTTCGCCGTGCCAACACGCAGGAGAGTGAAAATATTCTTGATTTTATCCCTAAAGGAGTGACGCTGCTGCCAAATACATCAGGAGCGAGAACGGCAGAAGAGGCGGTACGTATTGCGAGGCTGAGCAGGGCAATGGGATGCGGAAATTTTGTAAAAATTGAAGTTATGCGTGATGCGAAGTATCTTTTCCCGGATAACTATGAAACAGTCAAGGCAACGGAAATTCTGGCTAAGGAAGGATTTGTTGTGTTGCCTTATATGAATCCAGATCTGAATGTGGCAAGAGACCTTCAGAATGCAGGTGCAGCTGCGGTTATGCCGCTGGCAGCCCCAATCGGCAGCAACAAAGGTCTTGCAACAAAAGCTATGATCCAGATACTGATTGATGAGATTGATCTTCCGGTCATTGTAGATGCGGGAATCGGAAAACCATCTCAGGCATGTGAAGCAATGGAGATGGGTGCAGCCGCAATTATGGCAAATACTGCGATTGCTACGGCCGGAGATGTGCCGGAAATGGCATCTGCATTTAAACTGGCGATTGAAGCCGGAAGAAAAGCTTATCTTACCGGAATGGGACGAGTGCTTGCCAGAGGTGGAAGCGCATCCGATCCGCTGACAGGATTTTTGCGCTAAGGAGGAAACGGAATCATGAATGAAGAAAATCAGGTATATTTTATAGACAGTGACAAACTTCCACCGGCAGCGCTGGAGAGAAAACACAGACTTGAGCAGGATCCGTCTTTCCGTACAAATCATATGGAATATATGGAGGGAATGCAGGTTATCGAATCCGACATAAAAGATAAAGTACTTCATGCAATGGATACGTATGATTATGACGCTTATACCGCAGGAGATGTGGAGCGGGCACTTTCGCATGAATCCTGTTCGATAGAAGATTTTAAAGCACTTTTATCTCCGGCAGCGGCACCGTATCTTGAACAGATGGCAAGAAAAGCAGAGGAACTTACAAAGAATCATTTTGGAAATACGGTCTATATTTTTACTCCGTTATATATTGCGAATTACTGCCAGAATTACTGCGTTTACTGTGGATTTAACTGCTACAATAATATCAGGCGTAAAAAGCTGACGTTTGAAGAAATTGAACATGAGATGCAGGTCATTGCAAAGACCGGTATGGAAGAAATCCTGATGCTGACAGGAGAGAGCCGCGCATATTCTGATGTGAAATATATCGGAGAAGCTGTAAAGATTGCAAGAAAATATTTCAAAAATATCGGAATTGAGATTTATCCTGTGAATGTAGACGAATATCAATATCTGCATGAATGTGGTGTGGATTACGTCACGGTTTTTCAGGAAACTTATAATACAGATAAATATGAGACGCTTCATCTTATGGGACATAAACGTGTCTGGCCATACCGTTTTGATGCTCAGGAACGTGCATTGATGGGAGGTATGAGAGGAGCCGGATTTTCTGCGCTTCTGGGATTGGATGATTTCCGGAAAGATGCTCTGGCTACAGCGCTGCATGTTTACTACATTAACCGCAAATATCCACATGCAGAGCTTTCTTTGAGCTGTCCGCGTCTACGTCCGATTGTCAACAACGACAGGATCAATCCGCGGGATGTGGGAGAAAAAGAACTTTGCCAGGTATTGTGTGCATATCGTATATTCCTTCCGTTTGCGGGAATTACGGTGTCCAGCCGTGAAAGTGCCACATTTCGAAACGGAATCGCAAAAATCTGTGCAACAAAAGTTTCGGCAGGTGTTTCGACCGGAATCGGTGATCATGAAGAAAAATATGAAGGCAAAGAAGATGATAATGTAGGGGATGAACAGTTTGAAATCAACGATGACCGTTCCTTCGGAAAAATGTATGAAGATATGGAGCAGGGCGGTTTGCAGCCGGTTCTGAATGATTATATCTATGTATAAAGAATATGAACATACCATAGTAATTACGAATCGTGCGCTGGTGCAGGGGGATTTTTTTGAGCAGATGCAAAAAGTGATCTGCCTGCATCCGCATGCGGTGATTTTACGAGAAAAAGATTTGGTGGATGAGGAATATAAAATGCTGGCAGAAAAAGTTCTGGACATGTGCAGAGAAGAAGACGTAAATTGTTTCCTGCACTCCAGAATTTCTATAGCAAAAAGTCTGGGCTGCGGACGGATTCATCTGTCCATTCCCGTACTTGAGTCAATGAAAGAAGAGGAACGAAGAAATCTCAGAAAAGATTTTCAGGAAATCAGTGTTTCCTGTCACAGTATGAAAGATATGAAGACTGCTGTAAAAAACGGAGCCACGCAGATTATCCTTGGAACGATCTTTGAAACGGAATGCAAAAAAGGACTGAAGGGAAAGGGACTGGAATTTGTTCGGGAAATCTGCAAAGCATGTCCGGTGCCGGTATATGCAATCGGCGGTATCAATATGGAGCGTCTGCCGCATGTGATGGATGCAGGTGCGGCCGGCGGATGTATGATGTCTGGTTTTATGAAAATGTAGCCTAGAATCTGCTGTCAGAATAAGGAGGGGGGATCCTGAGTGGTACCCTGTCCTTTTCGGGCAAAACAAAAGAGCCTGAATGCCTTGATTTTAAAGGCTTTCAGGCTCTTAATGAGCAGGGGATGAGAGAATCGAACTCCCACCAAAGGTTTTGGAGACCCCTATCATACCATTTGACCAATCCCCTGTATCAGCGAAGCGTAATTACTTCATCTGCAACGAATAAAATTATAGCAGATAACGCTGTTGCTGTCAAGCGGAGATGGAGGGATTTGAACCCTCGCACCGGTTGCCCGATCTACCGCATTTCGAGTGCGGACCCTTCAGCCACTTGGGTACATCTCCATGTCTGATATCCACCAAACATGTTCCATTATATAAGGTGATGGGGGAAAGGTCAATCTTTTTTATGCGGAAAGGACAATTCTTTTTGTTGACGTGAAAAGGATACTATAATAATATGTTAATATAAAAGCATTGAATTGAATGGAAAGAGGTTGACTTATGGACAGAAAAAAAGATGCGATTTTAAAAGCAACATCCGCATTGACTGAAAATTATAAAAATGAAGAATTATTTATGCCGAAGAACGGAAGAAGCCTTCCGAGCAGGGCAGTGATCATCGATGTGGTAAAGGAACTGCGGGCTGTGATATTTCCGGGATACTTCTGGTCGGATTCTGCAGCAGGCATGTTTCCGGAATATTATACAGGCTACAGACTGAATGATCTTTATGACAGACTGAAAGAGCAGATTGAAATCGCACTTCTGTATGCAAATCAGGAAATGGAGCAGCAGGAGGCATCAGAGCAGGCAGATCGTATCTGCGGCGGATTTTTTGAAAAGCTTCCGGAAGTGCAGGAGAGACTTCTGAAAGATGTGCAGGCTGGTTTTGACGGAGACCCGGCAGCAAAGAGCAAAGAAGAGATTATTTCTTCCTATCCGGGTGTGTTTGCAATCTATGTATACCGTCTGGCACATATTCTTTATGTGGAGAATGTTCCGCATATCCCAAGAATTATGACAGAGTATGCGCATGGCAAGACCGGCATCGATATTAACCCGGGGGCAGTGATCGGCGATTATTTCTTTATTGACCATGGAACCGGTGTGGTAATCGGTGAGACTACAGAAATTGGCCGCAATGTGAAACTGTACCAGGGTGTGACTCTGGGAGCACTTTCTACCAGACAGGGACAGCAGCTTGCAAATGTCAAACGTCATCCGACAATCCACGATAATGTAACGATTTATTCAAATTCATCTGTGCTGGGTGGTGAGACCGTGATCGGCGAGAATACGATTATCGGTGGTAATACCTTTATTACGGAATCTATTCCGGCGAATACAAAGGTCAGCGCCAAGAGTCCGGAACTTGTAATTAAGAAGCCGCGTAATGCTGTGTCAAAAGCCGATGTATGGGATTGGCAGGACTAAAATGTAAATTGACAAAACTACCCAAAATAACAGGAAAAAATATATTATAAAAAAAATTAAAAAAATTTAAAAATACCTGTTGACAAATCCTGAGTTATAAGATATACTCAATATCGTTGAAGCGAGCGAAACAAAAACACATCGCAAGCACAGCGATATGCGGGTGTAGTTCAATGGTAGAACACCAGCCTTCCAAGCTGGATACGTGGGTTCGATTCCCATCACCCGCTCTTATGCGATAGTGGCGTAGTTGGTAACGCGCGACCTTGCCAAGGTCGAGACCGCGGGTTCGAGCCCCGTCTATCGCTCTTGAGGACTCTGAGATTTCAGAGTCCTTTTTTCTATTATAAAATTAAGGAGGAATGAAATATGCCGATACCAACCCCACACATTGAAGCAAAAAAAGAGGAAATCGCAGGAACGGTCATCATGCCGGGCGATCCGCTTCGTGCAAGGTATGTAGCCGAGCACTTTCTGGAGAATGCAAAACTTGTAAATAAAGTCCGGAATGCATATGGTTATACCGGAACGTACAGAGGTAAGGAACTTACTGTAATGGCAAGTGGAATGGGCATGCCGTCTATGGGGATTTATTCTTATGAACTGTTTAAGTTTTATGATGTGGAAAATATTATCCGTATTGGGTCGGCAGGCGCATATACAGACCACCTGGCAGTGTATGACGTAGTTCTTGCGGACAGTGCATGGAGCCGATCCAGCTTTGCAAAAGTACAGAACGGATGTCAGGATGATGTGATGTATCCATCGAAAGAACTGAATGCAAAGATCCTTGAGACGGCAGAAAATTTGCAGATCCCGGTAAAACCGGCGAGAGTTCATTCCTCTGATGTATTTTATGCGGAAGATAATATGGACGATTTCCGGGAACTTTATCGGAAACATCAGTGCGAGTGTGTAGAAATGGAAAGCTTCGCACTGTTTCACAATGCGAAGCTTCTTGGCAAAAATGCAGCCTGCCTTCTGACAATTTCAGATTCCTTTGTGACACATGAAGAGCTTTCTTCACTGGCGAGACAGGAATCCTTCGAAAATATGATGAAGGTGGCTCTGGAGTCCTGCTGATCAGGAAGTTGTTCTGTCCTGATCGATCAGTCCGTAAAAAGACAGAAGATACAGACCGCAGATTCCGACCAGACCGTAGATAATACGCGAGAGCCAGCTCATACTGCCAAAGAGAAGGGCAACGAGGTTCAGATTGAAAAAACCAATCAGGCCCCAGTTGATCGCACCGATTATGGCAATTGTAAGTGAAAAATACTGTAAGAATTTATTTCCCATAAGTCACCATCCTTTCACAGTGCTAGTATTCCATAATTGCAAAAAAATATTCGCAGCAGATTTTTCTGCTGCGAATTTTTGTGCTGAAAATTTATTTTACTGTAATTTGATTGTCTGTGAGGTGACGTTGCCGTCTCCGAATGCAAAAGCTTCAGATGCCTCCAGTGTGACATCGGATTTATCATTCAGAGAAAATGCGTAACAGATCGTTACGGTATTGCCGGGTTCAACTTCTGCAATGTAGTTGTTGATCGCCGGATCATCTTCTTTGGGTACTGCAGGAGAAAGCTTTTCTCCGTTCTGCGATGCAGATAGCTGTACATCGACAAGTGCGCTTGAAGTGGAACTGCTGTTGTTGGTGTAATCACAGTAGAGCATCAGGCAGTTGCTGTCGTCGATTTCCTGTGCGATACGGAACTGAGTAAGTTTCAGTGTGAAATGATCATTTTCCATATCTATGCTTGTTGTACTGCTCGGAGTTGCACTTTCGGCTGCTGCGTCAGGATTGTTCAGACCCGCAAGGGACTGGTCAATCTCATCCTGTACGTTGGTAAAGTTTGCAGACATGACTCTTACAGTATCGGCATCAAGGGCAACGATTTTCCACTGACCGTCAGCTTCAATTACCGGGTAAGTAATGTCAGTTTCAGTAAATTTGTCTTCTACAGTAGAAGATTTCTCTTCGAGCAGGGCAGCAAGTTTCTGCTCGGTTTCTTCTTCGGTAAGTGTTGATCCTGAAAATGCGGTGGAAACGATCTGTTTCAAAAACTCTGTAATGGTTTCTTTGTAAATGTCAGCACCGTCAAGGTAGCGGATATGTGCAGTTACAGAAGCGGTTCCGTTCTGGATGTGGAAGCTTGTCTTTGTGATCTTGTAGCTCATTTTTTCGTTGATTTTTTTGAAAAATGAGGTGTAGGCATTACTTGTGATGTCAGCGTCATCGAGTGCGGACATATCATTACTCTGCAGAAGAGCCTTCATGCCGTCAAAATTCATTGCGCGCATGTTTTCGAGATAATCTTTTGTAGTTTCAATTGGTTTCTGACGTTCGTAGAAGTAATATCCGGCGCCGCCCGCGATTACCAGAATAAGGATGACCAGAAAGATGATCAGTCCTTTTTTCTTCTTTTTCTTTCGGACTGGAATTTCCTGCACTTCCTCATCCTCATAAAATTCCTGATTGTTTGTATCCATATTTCCTCCTTATGAAGTTCCGGTTAAAAAAGTATTCTATTTGTACAAATTTCATTATAACAGAAGCCTGCATTGCTTGACAAGGTCAATTCCCCACTCTACAATGAAGACTAATAATATATAAGAAACTACCGATAAAACCGTGGAGGAAAAAACATGATAAGAAAACAGGAAGGCGCATTTTTGTCTGAGGCGGACGGACTGGAAATTTCTGCATTATGTATCATGCCGGAAGAAAAGACAGAGTACAGAGCAGTGATTCAGCTGGTTCATGGAATGAGCGAGCATAAAGAACGCTATATTCCTTTTATGGAATATCTGGCGGAAAAAGGGTACATAACAGTTATTCATGATCATCGCGGACATGGAAAGAGCGTGAAGAATCCGGATGATCTGGGATATATGTACGGTGGCGGAGCAGAGGCAATGCTTCAGGATATCGAGACAGTAAATAAAGAAATACACAGACATTTTCCGGACCTCCCGGTGATTTTGTTCGGGCACAGCATGGGATCTCTGGCGGTTCGTGCTTTTGCAGCAGAACATGATGACTGTATCGATATGCTGATCGTCTGCGGTTCTCCGAGTGAAAACAAAGCGAGACCGCTCGGTAAGGCGATTGCCCGTGTTGAAGGCAGAGTTCTGGGTGAGCATCATAAAAGTAAACTGCTTGAGGCAATGTCACTTGGCGCATATGCAATGAAATTCCGCGGCGAAGGGAACAGAAATTCGTGGATCTGTTCGGATCCGGAAGTTTATAAAGCATATACCGAATCAGATTTATGCGGATTTACTTTTACAGATGATGCATATCTGGCCTTGTTTGATCTGATGAAAAAGGCATATGATGTTCATCGGTGGAGATGTACCAGACCGAAAATGCCAATTCTTTTTATCAGTGGAGCCGAAGATCCGTGCCTTGGTAATGTACGTAAGTTTGCAGGGGCGGTTCATGCGATGAGAAGAGCCGGTTATCTGGATGTCAGGGGCAAACTGTATCCGGGCATGAGACATGAAATCCTGAATGAAAAAGATCACGAAAAAGTCTGGAAGGATATTGCTGTCTACATAAAGAAAAAAGGATTTTAAAATAGCAACAATTCTGGTATAATGATTTTTGTGTAATTATTCAGAAGGTAGTATCCCGCGAGGCGTTTTGGCATGTTTTTTGCCAAAATCCCGAGACATATAAGGCAAAATGCCATCACCGAAGGTGATTTGGAATGCATTTTGACTCGTAACTGTGAGGGTACTGAACAGTTATATTTTTGTGAATATTTACCAGATTTGGAGGAGATAAAATGAGAGCAAGCGGCATTTTGATGGGAATATCCAGTATTCCGTCAAAGTATGGAATCGGATGTTTTTCAAAGGAGGCCTATGATTTTGTAGATCAGCTGAAGATGGCCGGACAGCAGTACTGGCAGATCCTTCCGCTGGGACCGACCGGATATGGGGATTCTCCGTATCAGTCAGTGTCCACATTTGCAGGAAACCCGTATTTTATTGATCTGGAGACTTTGATTGATAAGAAATTACTGACAAAAGAAGAATGTGAAAGCTGTGACTGGGGCGGAAGTGAATCCTATGTTGATTATGAGAAGATGTATCTGTCCCGTTACAAACTGCTCCGTAAAGCATATGAAAGAGCTGATTTAAAAAATGATCCGGATTATATGGTATTTTTGAAAAAAGAAAAAGACTGGCTTCTGGATTACTGCCTGTTTATGGCAATCAAGAATGCTCAGAATGGCAAGTGCTGGATCGACTGGCCGGAAGAATTAAAAGACCGCCATTCAAAAGCCGTAAAAGAAGCGGAGAAAGAACTGGCAGAAGAAGTCGGATTCTACAGCTTTCAGCAGTATTGCTTTACCACGCAGTGGAACAAACTTAAAGAATATGCCAACGAGAAAGGCATTCAGATCATCGGAGATGTACCGATTTATGTAGCATTGGACAGCTCAGACGCATGGGCAAATCCGGAGATGCTCCAGTTTGATGAAGACTATAATCCAAAAGCCGTTGCGGGATGTCCGCCGGATGCATTTTCTGAGAGCGGACAGCTTTGGGGAAATCCTCTGTATGACTGGAAAAAACTGAAAAAAGACAATTATGGCTGGTGGGTTCAGCGAATGAGCCACAGTCTGAAGCTTTATGATGTTGTGCGTATTGATCATTTTCGCGGATTTGATGAGTATTATGCAATCCCGTATGGGGATGAGACTGCCGAAAACGGTGAATGGGAAAAGGGACCGGGGATGGAGCTGTTCCGCGCTTTGCATAAAGAAATCAAGGAGCTGCGCGTGATTGCCGAGGATCTTGGATTCCTTACAGAAAGTGTTCTGGAAATGCTGAAAGAAAGTGGATTCCCGGGAATGAAAGTATTGCAGTTTGCTTTTGATGGAAGTGAGGACAGCAGTTATCTTCCATATAAATATGACAGCAACTGTGTCGTTTATACAGGAACACATGATAATGAAACAACAAAAGGCTGGCTCGAAAACCTTCAGGGACATGATCTGAAATTTGTCAGAGAGTACATAAATTGTTATGAACAGCCGGTTAATGACTGTGTATGGGCGCTGATCCGTACGGCATTGTCAAGTGTGGCAGAACTTGCAATCATCCCGATTCAGGATTATCTGTGTCTTGGCAATGAAGCACGTATGAATGCACCGTCTACACTTGGTGACAACTGGAAATGGAGACTTACAAAGAACCAGATTTCCGAGACAACACTGTACCATATGAGAGAAGTAACCAGAATTTACGGTCGTCTGGCAAAAGAAAAAGAACCGGTCATCGCAGAAGAAAGTAAGCCTGAGAAGGAAAAGACAGAGGCAGAAACAGAGACCAAGGCAGAGAAAAAGGAGAGACATAATGAGTGAACAGGATAAAATGACAGAGCAGGAGACAGAAGTGACGACTTCCGGTGAAGCTCCGCAGGAAAAAAAGAAACAGGAAGTACCAACCAGAAGTATGATACTTATGATCCTGGCAGGATGCTATCTTTTGTATACAGGATATCGGCTCTGTAAAAATGTGCTGGATGGAGTTGAGGGCGGAAGCTGGGGATTTTTTGCAGCAGGTGCCGCATTTATCGTTGTCGGTGCTGTAATGCTTTTTGTCGGTGGAAGAAATTATCTTCGTCGTGAGAAAGAAAAACATGCAGAGCAGGAAGCACAGGCACAGATCATCAGGAAAACACAGCCGGCAGAAGAAAAGAAAACCATGAGTATTGCAGACCGTGCAAGACTTGCGGGAGGTCTGGATGATTCTGAAGAGACAGAAACACAGGCCGATACAGAAAAAGAAGAATAAGAATATCGACAGAGATTCTTATAGATAAGAAAAAGCGTCGCAGAATCAGGATCTGCGGCGCTTTTTGCGATTTTTTTTACGTTTGCGTGAAGAAGAACCGGGTGTATGTAAGGAGGACCAGCAAAACAGCTGAACCAGAATGATCCCGATCAATGCACCTGAGCTGTCAATGCAAACATCCCTGACAGACGGACCACGGCCGCCGACAAAGGACTGGTGGTATTCGTCGAGTCCGGCAAAACCGACACAGAAGATGCCGGCAAGAAGGAACAGCCAGATGCCGCGGATACGATAAACGTAAAGCGGGAAAGAAACTGCTACGGCCAGAAGGAAATATTCAGTCATATGCGCTGCTTTTCTTACATAAAAATGAATATTGTCTGCTTCATAGCTTAATTCATAAGAATCATTGTTTTCGTGTAAAACCTCGTTCTTGACTTCTACAATCTTATAGCTGATTTTGTAACTTAATTCCCCAGACACCTCCCCGGTCTGGGCCGAGAATGAAAAGATCAGATACATCATAAGAAGCGCAGGAAGAAAAGATAAGGGTTTCAAAAGTGTAATCAGTATTTTCATGGGTTTTAATATAGCATGGCTCCAGAAAAAAGTAAAGATAGGAAAAAATGACAAAATGTTGAAAAATACAATGGTTTTTAAATGAATATGGAGGTTCACAGAAAAAACGATAGGTGGTAAAATGAAAGAAAACAGTGTCAAAAAAGAATGTCAGGAAAAAAGATGAATATCTATGATGCGCTGGATTTTTCAGAAGGTGCATCTTATGCTGTGATGTGTTATAATTTATACGGAAATGGTACAGAGCCGGGAACGAAAGCGGATCTGGAGAATATAAATCTATATGATGGGGAAATGAAGGGAGAAGTAGAATGAGTTTAGCAGATGTTACTTTTATTAATATGTGTAAAGATGTAATAGAAAACGGGACAAGTACAGAAGGCGAGAAAGTACGTCCAGTATGGGAGGACGGCACACCGGCATATACGATCAAACGATTTGGCGTGGTGAACCGCTATGATCTGCGCGAAGAATTTCCGGCGCTGACTCTGCGCAAGACAGCTCTGAAAAGTGCAATGGACGAAATTTTATGGATCTGGCAGAAAAAATCTAATAATATCCATGATCTGCACAGCCATATCTGGGACAGCTGGGCAGACGAAAATGGTTCGATCGGCAAGGCATATGGCTACCAGTTACAGGTAAAACATCAGTACAAAGAAGGTATGATGGATCAGGTAGACCGTGTATTATACGATCTGAAAAATAACCCGTACAGCCGTCGCATTATGACCAATATTTATGTGCATCAGGATCTTCATGAGATGAATCTGTATCCATGTGCATATTCCATGACTTTTAATGTGACGAAAGAACCGGGAAAAGATAAACTTACATTGAATGCGGTGCTGAATCAGCGTTCACAGGATATTCTGGCAGCAAACAACTGGAATGTATGCCAGTATTCCATCCTTCTGATGATGATCGCGCAGGTATGCGGCATGGAAGCAGGTGAGCTTGTACATGTAATTGCAGACTGTCATATTTATGACCGCCATGTACCGGTGATCAAAGAATTGATCAGCCGTACACCGTATCCGGCACCGACCGTGAGACTGAATCCGGAAATCAAAAATTTTTATGATTTTACAACAGATGATCTGATCGTAGAAAATTATCAGACCTGGCCACAGATCAAAAATATTCCGATCGCGGTCTGAAACATGCAGATCGGGGAGAAACTTACTTTGAGAAAGGAACATTAAAATGAATATTATCGTAGCAGCAGATAAAAACTGGGCAATCGGCAAAGACAACAAACTTCTGGTAAGCATTCCGGCAGATATGAAGATGTTTCGCCAGGAAACTACCGGTAAAGTGGTTGTTATGGGACGTAAGACACTGGAAAGTTTTCCGAATGGTCTTCCGTTGAAAAACAGAACCAATATCGTGCTTACCGGAAACAAAAATTACAAAGTGAAAGATGCGATCATCGTTCATACAATTGAGGAACTTCTTGAGGAAATTAAGAAATATCCGTCTGAGGAAGTGTACTGTATCGGCGGGGACAGCGTATACAAGCAGCTTCTTCCGTACTGCGATACCGCCCATGTGACAAAGATTGACTTCGGATATGAGGCAGACAGTTATTTCCCGAATCTTGATGGGATGCCGGAATGGAAGATCACTGCCGAGAGTGACGAACAGACCTACTTTGATCTGGAATATTCCTTCATAAAATATGAAAGAGTAAAATAAATCTTTTTCTCTGTGATTTTCACATTGAAGTCACCACAATAAAGTGCTAAAATGGGTAGCAAAGATATCCATACGAATGGAGGAAGATATATTATGGAAAAAAAGAACATTGACTGGGGCAGCATCGGATTCGGCTATATTCCGACAGATTATCGTTATGTTGCCAACTTCAAAGATGGTAAATGGGACGAAGGAACTCTGACCACAGATCCGAACGTTACACTGAATGAGTGTGCATGTGTATTCCAGTATGCACAGACTGTATTTGAAGGTATGAAAGCCTACACAACAGAAGACGGACATATCGTAACATTCCGTCCGGACCTCAACGCAGAGCGCCTTGCAAATTCTGCAAAAAGACTGGAAATGCCGGCATTCCCGGAAGATCGTTTCGTTGATGCTGTCGTACAGACAATCAAAGCAAATGAAGCTTATGTACCGCCATACGGCTCAGGGGCAACACTTTATGTACGTCCGTACATGTTCGGAAGCAACCCTGTTATCGGCGTAAAACCGGCTGATGAATATCAGTTCCGTATCCTTACCACACCGGTTGGACCGTATTTCAAGGGCGGTGCAAAACCGATCACGATCCGTGTTACAGATTTTGACCGTGCCGCACCGCATGGAACAGGACACATCAAAGCCGGTCTGAACTATGCAATGAGCCTTCATGCAATCATGGATGCACATCGTCAGGGTTATGACGAAAATATGTATCTTGATTCTGCTACAAGAACAAAAGTTGAAGAGACAGGTGGAGCAAACTTCATCTTTGTTACAAAGGACAACACCGTTGTAACACCGAAGTCCAACAGTATTCTTCCATCTATTACACGCCGTTCGCTGATCTATGTTGCAGAACATTATCTCGGACTGAAAGTCGAAGAACGTGAAGTATATCTGGACGAAGTAAAAGATTTCGCAGAATGTGGACTTTGCGGTACTGCAGCAGTTATCTCTCCGGTCGGAAAGATCGTAGACCACGGCAAAGAAATCTGTTTCCCAAGCGGAATGGAAGAAATGGGACCGACAACAAAGAAACTTTACGAGACACTTACCGGAATCCAGATGGGACGCATCGAAGCTCCGGAAGGATGGATCAAAGTTATCGAATAAGTTATTATGTATTCAATTCGTTTCTGTTCACAGGTAGTATTCCGCGAGGTGTTTTGCCATGAATAATGGCAAAATCCCGAGACATACGGGGCAAAATCCCATCACCGTAGGTGATTTGGAATGGATTTTGACCAAGTTGCTGTGAACGGAGTGAACAGTAACTTCAATTCAAGACAAGGTGCAGGACGCTTTCCTGTACCTTGTTTTTTTGTCCGTATTTTTGTATAATAAGAAATAGTTTACAGGAGGATGGCATGGACAAAAAATCTTATGACAATGGACCGGATTTCAGCTTTGTAGAGCAGAAGGTCCGTGAAGTTCAGACAACAATAGAAAATGCGGTCAAAACAAGCAATTATCAGGAATTGAACCAGTCGATCACAAGGATGGTAAACAGTACCCTGAAGCAATATCAGAAAGAACACCCGGAGAAAGCCGGATATCATAAATCGTATACCGGAGCACAGGCACAGAAAGTACGGGGAACTGTCGAAAATACAGAAATGCATCCGGAGCTTTATGGTAATACCGGTGGAGAAAAAGTAAAGGATATCTTACTGATCGTATTTGGAGGAATTCTTTCCGGAAGCATGGCGATAGGGCTTTTGACGGTGCAGATCCTGCAGGCAGTCATGGGACACGGAGGTGTCGGTTCCACAGTTGTGACGCTGATCGGTACGCTTGCAGGAGTCGGGATGATCGGCAGTGGATGCACAGGTCTTGGAAGACTGAAACGTTTCCATAAATACAAAAAAGCACTGGGATACAAAACATATTGTAGTTTTGAAGATCTGGCGAGAACAGCGGGCAGAAGCATAAAATCGGTCAAAAAAGATATTCACTATATGATCGCGAAGAACTGGTTCCCGGAAGGCAGAACAGATATGAAAGAGACCTGCCTTATCACAAGCAATGAGACCTACAGACAGTATGAAGAAACGCAGAAGGCTCTGGAACAGCGCAGTGCCGAGGAAGCGCAGAAGAGAATGCGGGAGAGTGAAAAACAGAGCCGGATCAATCCTCAGGTGCAGGAAGTCCTTGATAAGGGTGAAGCATATATTAAGAAAATCCATGCAAGTAATGATGCGATTCCGGGAGAGGAGATTTCGGCCAAAATTGCCAAAATGGAACAGATCGTAGAGCAGATTTTCCAGAGAGCAGAGGAGCACCCGGAGATCATTCCGGATCTCAAAAAGATGATGGATTATTACCTGCCGATGACAGTGAAACTTTTGGATGCTTATGAAGATATGGACAGACAGCCGATTCAGGGCGAGACGATCCGAGCCTCAAAGAAAGAAATTGAGGATACTCTGGATACATTGAACGAAGCATTTGCAAAACTTCTGGATTCTGTATTTCAGGATACGGCCTGGGATGTTTCAAGTGATATTTCCGTCCTGCATACCATGCTTGCACAGGAGGGGCTGACAGAAAATGATTTTGAGAAAAAGTAATTTAAGCAATTCAAAATAAAAGCAGCAAGGATATACGACACACAGAAAATGAGAGGGAAAACGTTATGGGTGATGAAATGAAGCAGGCAGAAACAGGAATGCCGTCGCTGACACTGGAGCCGGAACTTGTCATGGAACAGGAAAAAGAACCGGAAGTACAGGTACAGCTGATGGAGGTTACGCAGGAAATGAATCCGGTACAGCAGAAGATGGCACAGACTGTTCTTACACCGGAAGAACAGCAGATGGTTGAAGATTTTGCAGGAAAGATCGATCTGGAAAATCTGACACAGGTTATGCAGTATGGAGCCGGAACACAGAAGAAGATGGCTGATTTTTCTGATGAAGCACTGAAAAATGTACGTTCACAGGATCTCGGCGAGGTAGGAGATCTTTTGACCGGAGTAGTCGGAGAATTAAAGGGTTTTGACGCGGAAGAAGAAAAGGGTCTGTTCGGCTTCTTTAAGAAACAGGCCAACAAGATTGAAACTCTGAAAAACAGATATGACAAAGCAGAGGCAAATGTCGAGAAGATTTCTGAGACACTGGAGCAGCATCAGGTGCGTCTCCTTAAGGATTCTGCGATGATGGATAAGATGTATGAACAGAACCTTTTGTATTTCAAGGAACTGTCCATGTACATTCAGGCAGGCAAGTTAAGCCTTTCCAGAATGAGGGACGGAAAGCTTAAAGAACTGGAAGAGAAAGCAAAGATAACCGGCCTTCCGGAAGATGCACAGGCAGCAAAAGATCTGGACAGCAAATGTGCCAGATTCGAAAAGAAACTTCATGATCTGGAACTTACCAGAATGATTTCGCTTCAGACAGCACCGCAGATCCGTCTGGTGCAGAACAACGATACAATGATGGCAGAAAAAATCCAGACAACGTTGGTCAACACTATCCCGCTCTGGAAAAGCCAGATGGTGCTTGCGCTTGGTATTGCACATTCCACAGAGGCTGCCGGGGCACAGAGTCAGGTATCTGATCTTACGAATGAACTGCTTCGCAAAAATGCAGAGAAACTTCATATGGCATCCGTGGAGACTGCAAAAGAATCCGAGCGTGGTATTGTTGATATGGAAACTTTACAGAAGACAAATGCAGACCTGATCCAGACACTGGATGATGTGATGAAAATCCAGAGAGAAGGCAGAGAGAAACGGCAGGCTGCCGAGGCAGAAATGCTTAAGATGGAGAATGACCTGAAAGTAAAACTGCTGGAGATCCAGCACTGATATATGGATAAGAGGGGGCTGTTTGGTATAGACAGCTCCGCTTTTTCGCTAAAAGGAGAGAAGATTATGTATCGTGATCATACAAAAGTTGTGCAGATAGGAGATAAAAAGATCGGCGGAGGAAATCCGATTCTGATTCAGTCTATGACAAACACAAAAACAGAAGATGTAGAGGCAACTGTGCGTCAGATTCTGGAACTTGAAGCTGCCGGATGTGATATCATCCGCTGCGCCGTACCGACGATGGAAGCAGCACAGGCTTTAAAAGAAATCAAAAAACAGATTCATATTCCACTGGTTGCAGATATTCATTTTGATTATCGTCTTGCAATTGCAGCAATGGAAAACGGTGCCGATAAGATACGTATCAACCCGGGAAATATCGGAAGTACAGACCGTATTCAGGCGGTTGTGAATGTGGCAAAAGAACGCAACATTCCGATCCGTGTTGGTGTAAACAGCGGTTCTCTCGAGAAAGAACTTGTAGAAAAATATCATGGTGTGACTGCAGAAGGTCTTGTGGAAAGTGCACTGGACAAAGTTCGTATTATCGAAGAAATGGGTTATGATAATCTGGTGATCAGTATCAAATCTTCTGATGTTATGATGTGCGCCAAAGCGCATGAGCTGATTGCCGAAAAGACAGATCATCCGCTTCATGTGGGAATTACAGAGGCAGGAACTCTTTATTCCGGAAATATCAAATCAGCAGTAGGCCTGGGGATTATTCTGTCACAGGGAATCGGCGATACGATCCGTGTTTCTCTGACAGGTGCACCGCTGGAAGAAATCAAATCCGCGAAACGAATCCTTAAGACACTTGGACTGCGTAAGGGAGGCATTGAAGTCGTTTCCTGTCCGACCTGTGGACGTACACGTATTGATCTGATCGGACTGGCAAATCAGGTTGAGGCGATGGTACAGGATATTCAGCTGGACATCAAGGTTGCTGTCATGGGCTGTGTAGTAAACGGTCCGGGAGAGGCAAAAGAAGCAGATATCGGAATCGCAGGCGGAGTCGGTGTGGGACTTCTTATCAAAAAAGGAGAAATCGTAAAGAAGGTACCGGAAGAGCAGCTTCTGGACACACTTCGCGAGGAACTGCTCCACTGGGAAGCATAAAGAGAGGCATAAAACGTGGAAAAAGAATTTTTCGATGTATTTCCCAACCTAAAAGTAAAAGACCAGCTGCAGGAATGGCTTGAGATGGTTACTGTTTCGAGAGTAGCCTGCAATCCGGCAAAAACCAGACTGTGGGTATATATTCACAGTGAGCGCTGGATCCATAAGAAATATATCATGGCACTGGAAAACCAGATTGAACGACAGTTTTTTGCAGGGCTGGAAATGCAGGTGACAGTGATCGAACGGTTCCATTTGTCAAAACAGTATTCTCCGGCGAATTTTCTGGATGTTTACCGTTCCAGCATGGAAATAGAACTGAAGAACTATAATATGCTTGAGTACAATCTGTTCAAACGTTCGCAGATCAGTTTTCCGTCTGATGAACAGATGGATCTGACACTTCCCGATTCTGTGATTTCCAGAGAAAAAAGTGAGATTCTCGTGGAGTATCTGCAGAAAGTTTTCTGCGAGCGCTGTGGAATGAATCTTAAGATCAATTTGCAGTTTGTGGAGGCGGAGGAAAGTAAGTACCGCAAGAATGCAGCACTGCAGATCCGCCAGGAGGTTGCAAATGTCTTGAAACATGCAAAACTTACCCCGGAAGAGACACAGGAAGAAAAGACGGAAGAAGCCGCAGCGGACAAAAAGGACAGCAAAAAAGCAGAGGCAAAAAGTAAAACGGATCAGAAACAGAAAACTTTCGAAAAGAAAGGTGCACGAGGAGATTTTCATGGCGGTTTCCGCAGGGACAGCAATCCGGATGTGGTGTATGGAAGAGATTTTGAAGGCGATACGATCGATCTGGAATCCATCACAGGTGAGATGGGAGAAGTTATTATCCGTGGTCAGGTTATGGATGTGGAAGCAAGAGAAATCCGTAACGAAAAAACAATTCTTATTTTTCCTGTGACGGACTTTACAGATTCCATCGTGATCAAGATGTTTCTGCGTAACGAACAGGTACCGGAGATAACGGAATCTGTGAAGAAGGGTGCCTTTCTGAAATTTAAAGGTGTCACGACAATCGACCGTTTTGACAGTGAGCTTACAGTAGGTTCCATTTCCGGGATCAAAAAGATTGCAGATTTTCGCAGTACAAGAATGGATACCAGTCCGCAGAAGCGTGTGGAACTGCACTGCCATACAAAGATGAGTGATATGGATGGTGTTACCACGGCAAAAGACCTGGTAAAACGTGCTTATGAGTGGGGCCATAAGGCAATTGCGATCACAGACCATGGTGTCGTACAGGCCTTCCCTGAGGCGAATCACTGTTTTGATGCATGGGGCGGGTGTGTACCGAAGGAATCCGATTTCAAAGTTCTTTACGGAATGGAAGCTTATCTGGTTGATGACCTGAAAGGTATCGTGACCAACAGCAAAGGACAGTCAATAGACGGGAAATTCGTTGTATTTGATATTGAGACAACCGGATTCTCACCGCTGACATGCCAGATCATTGAAATCGGTGCGGTCCGTGTGGAAAACGGAGTGATCACAGACCGTTTTTCAACATTTGTAAATCCGAAAGTACCGATTCCGTACAGAATAGAGCAGCTGACAAGCATCAATGATTCTATGGTTATGGATGCACCGGATATTCGGACAATACTTCCGAAGTTTCTGGAATTCTGTGAAGGTGCGGTTATGGTAGCACACAATGCGGACTTTGATATGAGCTTTATTATCGAAAACTGCAAAAGACAGGGACTGCCTCAGGAGTATACATATGTCGATACAGTTGGTATGGCGCGTTTCCTTCTGCCGGCGCTGAACCGTTTTAAACTGGATACGGTTGCCAAAGCAGTCGGAGTATCACTGGATCATCATCACAGAGCGGTTGACGATGCGGCATGTACTGCGGAGATTTTTGTACGTTTCGTGGAAATGCTGAAAGAACGTGATATTTATGATGTGGATGCGTTGAACCGGCAGGGAAACGTATCAGTCAACACGATCAAGAAACTGCCGACTTATCATGCAATCATTCTGGCAAGAAATGAGACAGGGCGAATTAATTTGTATAAGCTTGTGAGCCAGTCGCATCTGAAATATTACCGTCGTCGTCCGCGTGTACCGAAGAGTCTGTTTCTGGAACACAGGGACGGGCTTCTGATCGGAAGTGCCTGTGAAGCAGGGGAACTGTATCAGGCAATTCTTCGAAATGCACCGGAACCTGAGATTGCAAGACTTGTAAATTTCTACGATTATCTGGAAATCCAGCCGCTCGGAAACAATGCATTTATGCTGGCAGATGAAAAGAATGACCGTATTCAGTCCAATGAAGACCTGATCGAGATCAATAAAAAAATCGTCAAACTGGGTGATCAGTTTAAAAAACCGGTTGTCGCAACCTGTGATGTGCATTTTATGGATCCGGAGGATGAAATTTACCGCCGCATTATTATGGCCGGAAATGGTTTTTCTGATGCAGATAATCAGGCTCCGCTGTATCTGCGCACGACGGAAGAAATGCTGGAAGAATTTTCGTATCTCGGAAGTGAAAAGGCAGAAGAAGTTGTCATCACAAATACAAACAAAATTGCCGATATGATCGAGAAGATATCGCCGATTCATCCGGACAAGTATCCTCCGGTCATTGAGAACTCCGATCAGGATCTGAAGGATATCTGTTTTAATAAAGCACATGAGATGTATGGAGAAGTACTTCCTCAGATCGTAGAAGACCGATTGAATAAAGAACTTCATTCCATTATTTCAAATGGTTACGCAGTTATGTACATTATTGCGCAGAAACTGGTTTGGAAATCCAACGAAGACGGATATCTGGTAGGCTCACGAGGATCTGTAGGTTCTTCACTTGCAGCAACTATGTCCGGTATTACAGAAGTAAATCCGCTGCCGCCACATTATCTCTGTCCGAATTGCAAATACAGTGATTTTGATTCACCGGACGTAAAAAAATTCGGTGGTATGGCGGGATGCGATATGCCGGATCGTGTCTGCCCGAAATGTGGAACAAAGATGAATAAAGAGGGATTCGACATTCCTTTTGAAACGTTCCTTGGATTTAAGGGTGATAAAGAGCCTGATATTGACCTGAATTTCTCCGGTGAATATCAGGCAAATGCCCATCGTTATACGGAGGTTATTTTCGGCAAGGGTCAGACATTCAAGGCAGGAACCATCGGCACACTTGCAGAAAAAACAGCATTCGGTTATGTGAAAAATTATTATGAAGAACGCGGGCAGCATAAACGTTATTGTGAGATCAACCGTATCGTACAGGGATGCACGGGTATCCGAAGAACGACAGGACAGCACCCAGGCGGTATCATTGTTCTTCCGGTAGGGGAGGAAATTGAGAAATTTACTCCTGTACAGCATCCGGCAAATGACGAAAACAGTGATATCATCACGACACATTTTGACTATCATTCCATTGACGGAAACCTTCTGAAGCTTGATATTCTCGGACACGATGATCCGACAATGATTCGTATGCTGGAGGATCTTACAGGCTTAAGTGCCAGGGATGTTCCTCTGGACAGCAAAGAAGTTATGTCTTTGTTTGCAGGTACGGAGGCATTGGGAATCAAACCGGAAGATATTGGCGGCTGTAAGCTAGGCTGCCTCGGAGTGCCTGAGTTTGGTACGGATTTTGCGATGCAGATGCTTATTGATACAAAGCCGAAGTATTTTTCTGACCTTGTACGTATTGCAGGTCTGTCTCATGGTACGGATGTATGGCTTGGCAACGCACAGACTCTGATCGAAGAGGGAAAAGCAACAATTTCTACCGCAATCTGTACACGAGATGATATCATGATCTACCTCATCAGTATGGGGGTAGAGAGCAGTCTCGCGTTCACCATCATGGAGGCTGTACGTAAAGGTAAGGGGCTTCGTGATGAGTGGGAAGCAACTATGAGAGAACATAATGTGCCGGAATGGTATATCTGGTCGTGCAAAAAGATCAAGTACATGTTCCCGAAAGCACATGCTGCGGCATACGTTATGATGGCGTGGCGAATTGCCTGGTTCAAAGTATTTAAACCACTGGCATATTATGCTGCATTTTTCAGCATCCGTGCAACGGCATTTTCCTATGAAACTATGTGTATGGGACGTGAGCGTCTGGATTTTTATCTGGCAGAATTGCGTAAGAAAGGTGATGCAGCATCAAAGAAAGAACAGGATACCATCAAAGATATGCGAATCGTGCAGGAAATGTATGCGCGTGGTCTGGAGTTTATGCCGATCGACCTTTATCGTGCGAAGGCAAACCGTTTCCAGATCATAGATGGGAAACTGATGCCGGCACTGAACTGTATTGAAGGTATGGGAGATAAGGCTGCCGAGGCCGTGGTAGATGCGGCGAAGCTGGGAAAATTCCTGTCAAAAGATGATTTTCGAGACAGGACAAAAGTCAGCAAAACAGTCATTGATCTTATGGATGACCTGGGATTGTTCGGAGATATTCCGCAATCCAATCAGTTCTCATTGTTTGATGGGGTGATTGCTTAATCCTGCATACATAAAGGCGGTTCCGTAAGTTGTGATTACTGAATGAGGAGCAGGATGTGTTAACATAGCAAAAAGGAGAAGAATATGAAAAAAGCGGAATTGAGATATTTGCAGAGACTTGCAGAACTGTATCCGACGATCGGAAAGGCTTCTACGGAGATCATTAATCTTCAGTCGATTTTGAACCTTCCGAAAGGCACGGAGCATTTTATGTCGGATCTGCATGGTGAATATGAAGCATTTTCCCATGTGCTCCGAAATGGCTCCGGAGCAGTTCGAAAGAAAATAGATGATGTATTTGGCCATACGCTGAGCAACAGTGACAAGAAAGCTCTGGCAACTTTGATCTACTACCCGAAAGAAAAAATGCAGCTTGTCAAAAAGACGGAAGAGGATATGGAAAACTGGTACAAGATCACACTGTATCGGTTGATCGAAGTCTGCAAGACAACGGCATCAAAATACACACGATCCAAGGTACGTAAAGCACTTCCTGCGGATTATGCTTATGTGATAGAGGAACTGATTACGGAAAAGGCAGAGGTTCTGGATAAAGAAGCGTATTATGATTCGATTGTAAATACGATCATTCAGATTGGACGTGCAGAGAATTTTATCATTGCGCTTGCAGAACTGATCCAACGGCTTGTTGTGGATCATTTGCATATTCTTGGTGATATTTTTGACCGTGGACCGGGTCCGCATTTTATTATGGATCGTCTGATGAATTACCATTCCCTTGATATTCAGTGGGGAAATCATGATGTTGTATGGATGGGAGCTGCTGTCGGACAGCGTGCATGTATTGCAACGGTACTGCGTAACAGTATTCGATATGGCAATCTTGATATTCTTGAAGACGGTTATGGAATCAATATGCTTCCGCTCGCTACTTTTGCCATGGAAGTTTACAAAGATGATCCGTGTAATGCATTTGAGATGAAGGGAACTTCCAATTATAATGCACTGGAAAAAGAACTGGGTCAGAAGATGCATAAGGCAATTTCTATCATTCAGTTCAAGCTGGAAGGACAGCTTATCCACAGACACAGAGAATTTCATATGGAAGACCGCTGTCTGCTTCACAGGATCGATCCGGTAAAGGGAACAGTTACACTTTCGGACGGAAAAGAATATCCGATGCTGGATACAGAATTCCCGACGATTGACTGGAAACATCCATATGAGCTGACAGCAGGAGAGCGTGATGTGATAGAACGTATGGAAACAGCTTTCCGCAACTGCGAAAAACTTCAGAAACATATGCGCCTGCTTCTGGATAAAGGCGGCCTGTACAAGATATATAATGGAAATCTGCTTTTCCATGGATGTATTCCGTTGAACGAGGATGGAAGCCTGAAAGAAATCCAGATTTACGGAAAGAAATACAAAGGGCGTGAACTGTATGACATACTTGAGACTTATGTAAGAAGAGCATTTTTTGCAGTGGACAGTATGGAACAGCGAAAAGGGATGGATATTCTCTGGTTTATCTGGGCAAGTCCGTCGTCACCATTATTTGGCAAGGATAAGATGACCACATTTGAGAGATATTTTATAGCAGATAAAGAAACACACAAAGAGACGAAAGGTGCATACTATCATCTGCTTGAAGATGAAAAAGTAGTGGATACGCTGCTTCAGGAATTCGACCTTTCTCCGGAGCACGGACATATTATCAATGGTCACGTACCGGTACATCAGGGAGAGGGAGAAAGCCCGGTAAAATGCAATGGCAAGGTGATCGTTATTGACGGCGGCTTCTGCAAGGCATATCAGAAGGTGACCGGAATTGCAGGTTATACTCTGATTTACAACTCCTACGGGCTGATCTTAAGTGCACATGAACCGTTTACATCCAAGGAAGATGCCGTTTCAAAAGAAAGCGACATCGTATCAAACAGAGTGTCCGTACATTATACGTCAAAGAGACGCCTGGTGGGTGACACTGATACCGGAAAGGCACTGCGGGAGCGTATTGAAGAACTTATGCAGCTTTTGGATGCATATCGTAAGGGCTACATAAAAGAAAAGAAATAAACAGAAATAAGAAAGAACAACAGGTGACTGGAACAGAGGTGGTACCAATGAGAAGAAAAAACAGGCTGAAAATACTGCTTATCATCCTGATATCAATCTTTATTATGTTTGCAGCAGCAGCTCTTCTTCTGGCGAGTTTTCAGAAAAGTGCAAGAGAAGCGCAGCAAAAAAAAGAAGCAATTGAAAATGCGGCGAAACTGACTCCGACCCCGGAGCCTACGGCGATACCGTCTCCAAGTCCGACACCGCGGCCGACAGCAACACCTACCCCGGTCCCGGAGCAGAGAGTTACATTTAATCCGGATGATTTCTGGGATTACTGGTACAGTACAGACGGACTTGTAACGATCAATGTTTACAACATCAGTCAGAATGCGGTGTCTTTTAGTTTTTATCAGACGGATGCAGGACAGACGCAGGCAGTGTCTGCAGATATAACAGCAGAAGTTGCCGGAAATGCGGCGGCATTTTCATTTGGTGATTCAGCGGGAAATTCAGCTTCCGGTAATCTGACATTTGATAACGGACAGCTTTATCTGCGGGTGAGTACTGCAGAACCGGTATCTTCCGTGTATCCGAATGTAAGCTGTATCATGAGCAGAAATCAGGTTGTACTCAACCCACCGGAACCGACTGCGACACCGACACCGTCAGAAGAGCAGACGCAGGTTACCGCGGAGAGCGGGGAATATTTCTTTCCGGAGAGCAGCAACCGCTATCTTACAGATGAAGAAATTTCCAAATATACCTCGGATCAGCTGGAACTTGCGAAAAATGAGATTTATGCGCGTCATGGAAGACAGTTTGTGACGGATTATATTGCGGATTATTTCAACAGCAAATCCTGGTATCAGGGAACCATAGATCCGGAAACTTTTGATGCAGAGCAGGGGTCTGTTTTTAATGAGTATGAAATCGCAAACATCAATAAAATCCAACAGTGGGAAGATCAAAAGGCAAGTGAAGGAAACTGAGCAGTTTTGAGCTTATAAATGAAAGAAAAAGAGGAAACTATCCGATCGGGGATGGCTTCCTCTTTTTTTCGCTGATGAAACAGAAATGATTATTTTACAGGTGCTTTGTTGTCAGTACGACCTACAAGATAATCAATCGTTGTGTCATAATAGTCAGCAAGGCGGATGAGCATTTCAATCGGAATGCCACGTGAGCCTGTTTCATAATGAGAATAGGAACGCTGACTGATATGCAGAATTTCACCAAGCTGTCGCTGAGAAAGGTCAGAATCTACACGAAGATCCTGAATACGTTGAAACTTCATAAGCGCACCTCCTGTTTTTTGCAATTATAAAACAGACCGAAATGTGCTATTGCGTTTGGGAGCAAAATGGACTATAATGAAATGAAATACAGAGAGCTTATATACAAATTCTATCTATCTTTTTACGCCAGCTCTTATTTGTGGATGGCTGAAATCTTTAAATTCCCATGAGTAATATAACAAAATACAGATTTATATGAGTCTTATTGAGAAGAAAATGCAGATCGGGAGCATTTACAGACAGAAAGGAGATTTATGTTTGCAAGTGTTTTTTCAGCAGCTATTTCAGGAATGGAAGTTCATCTCATAAAGGTTGAAGCAGATGTAAGTGACGGACTTCCTTCTTTTACTATGGTCGGTCTGCCATCGCTGCAGGTAAAAGAAGCACAGGATCGAGTGCGTACTGCCCTTAAGAATAACGGAATTGCGCTCCCGCCCAAGAGAATTACCGTAAATCTGGCACCGGCGGATATCAGGAAGGAGGGCGCAGGTTTTGATCTTCCACTGGCAGCGGCTGTGCTTGCGGCCGCCGGAGTGCTTGCAGCAGAACAGCTGGGAAATGTAATGATGGCCGGAGAGATAGGTCTGAATGGGGAAATCCATGCGGTTTCAGGAATCCTGCCGATGACCATTCGGGCGCGTGAAGAAAAATGTCGTTTCTGTGTGGTTCCGTATGACAATCTGAAAGAGGCACATCTGATTCCGGATATGAAGGTTATCGGTGTATCTAATCTGCAGGAGATGATACGATATGTCAGTGTGCCGGATTCTTATAAGAAACCAGTAGAAACAGGAAAAAAATTTTCACAGGAAAATCCCGCGGATTTTTGTGAGATTCATGGTCAGGAAAGTCTGAAAAGAGCTGTGGAGATTGCTGTCAGTGGATTTCATAATCTTCTGATGATCGGTCCGCCGGGAGCCGGTAAGACGATGATCGCCAGACGGATTCCCGGAATCATGCCGGAACTTACGGTAGAAGAAGGATTGGAACTGACGAAGATCTACAGTATTGCCGGATTGCTGCCGGCAGAAGACCCGCTAATTCGTATACGACCCTTTCGAAGTCCGCATCATACCTGTTCTGCGCAGGCCCTGGCAGGAGGCGGCAGGAATCCTCGGCCGGGAGAAATCACGCTGGCACACCGAGGGGTATTGTTTCTGGATGAGATGCCGGAGTTCTCCAGAAGAAGTCTGGAAATCCTGCGTCAGCCACTGGAAGATAAGGTGATCCACATTTCACGTGTTTATGGAACGTATGATTTTCCGGCACATTTTATGTTGTGTGCAGCAATGAATCCATGTCCATGCGGATATTATCCGGATATGAACCGCTGCAGATGTACACCGGCACAGGTAGGGCAATATCTGGGAAAACTCAGTCAGCCGCTTCTGGACAGACTGGATCTCTGTGCGGATGTCTCACCGGTAGATTTCAACGGGATGAGCAATGGGAAGATTGGAGAAAATACGAAACAGGTCCGTATGCGTGTAGAAGCAGCACAGCAGATCCAGAGAGAACGTTTTAAAGACGAAAAGATTCAGTTTAATGGAGAAATGAGCGGGAAGCAGGTCGAAAACTTCTGTCATCTGGATGATTCAGCAGGCAGGCTTCTTAAGATGGCATTTCAGCATATGCCGTTCAGTGCGAGAGCATATCACAGGATTTTAAAGGTGGCGCGGACGATTGCAGATATGGATGCTTCGGAGACAATCAACAAAGAACATTTAGGAGAGGCTTTATCGTATCGTTCCTTTGATAAAAAATACTGGAATTGAAAAATGATTGAAATCATTCAGAATAAAAATCAGGTAAAAGAGATAATGTATAGAGGAGAGATATATATATGGAAGAAACTCAAAAAATACCGATCAGGGAGGTAGGGGCGAAGGATAAAGAATATCCGGAAAAATTGTGTCAGTATACGGGAATGCCGGAGAAGTTATATGTCAGAGGTACCTTTCCGGATCCGAAAAAACCGACAGCAGCGATTGTCGGTGCGCGGGCAGCTACTCCTTATGGGCGCATACAGGCATTTCGTTATGCGAAATACTTAAGTGAAGCGGGAGTACAGGTCATAAGTGGAATGGCATACGGAATTGATACGGAGGCACATAGAGGAGCACTGGAGGGAAGAGGTGGAACATGGGCAGTCCTTGGAAACGGACCGGATATTTGTTATCCGGCAGGCAACAGAGGGCTTTATCAGCGTATTCTGCGTACAGGCGGAGGAATCATCAGTGAACAGACACCGGGAACGAAGGCCCGAAATTACTTCTTTCCGGCCCGGAATCGAATTATAAGTGGCCTGGCAGATCTTGTACTGATCGTAGAAGCGCGTGAAAAGAGTGGATCCCTGATCACGGCGCAGTGGGCACTTGATCAGGGAAAGGCAGTTTTTGCTGTGCCGGGACCGGTCAATGAGGAGAGAAGTATGGGATGTCATAAACTGATCTACGATGGTGCAGGAATTGCATACACGCCGGAAATCCTGCTCCGTGAGATGGGGATAGAGTATGAAAATCCCGTTAAAATAAAGACAAAAAATGACTTAGGGCTTGCAACCGATTTGAAATTGGTGTATAGTTGTCTCGATTTACGACCAAAATCTATGGATTTTTTGATTCAGAAAACAGGACTTCCGCCGGAAAAAATCGGCAGTCTTTTGCTGGAACTGACACTGTCAGGACTGGCACTTGAAGTCGGCAGGCACTACTATATAAAGACTGCATAATAATGAGTGACCGTGATTTCCCGGAAGTTTTTGAATAGGAGAGATAGCATGGCGAAATATCTGGTGATAGTAGAGTCACCTGCGAAAGTAAAAACTATAAAGAAATTTCTGGGAAGTAATTATGATGTACAGGCATCCAACGGACATGTGCGTGATTTCCCGAAAAGCCAGTTCGGTATTGATGTGGAGAATGATTTTGAACCAAAATATATTACAATCAGGGGAAAAGGCGAACTTCTGGCCAATCTCAGAAAGGCAGCCAAAAAAGCAGATAAAATTTATCTCGCAACTGACCCCGACCGTGAAGGAGAGGCAATTTCCTGGCATCTGATGCAGGCATTGAAAGAAGATCCGGCCAAAATGCGCCGAATTTCTTTCAACGAGATTACCAAGACCGCAGTGAAGGCTTCAATCAAGCAGCCGCGTGATCTGGATCTGAATCTTGTAGATGCACAGCAGGCAAGAAGAATGCTTGACCGAATGGTAGGTTATACGATCAGCCCGCTTCTGTGGGTCAAGGTCAAAAGAGGATTAAGTGCAGGCCGTGTACAGTCAGTTGCGCTGCGCATTATCTGTGACAGAGAAGAGGAAATCAATTCCTTTATTCCGGAAGAATACTGGAGTCTTGACGGCGAGTTTAAGATAAAAGGAGAGAAGAAACCTCTGCAGGCTAAATTCTATGGTACGGATAAGAAACTTCCAATCCACAACAAAGCGGAGATGGATAAGATCCTGAAAGCACTGGAAAACGCACAGTATGAGATTACAGAAGTCAAAAAGGGTGAACGTACCAAGAATGCGCCGCTTCCGTTTACGACCAGTACTCTGCAGCAGGAAGCTGCCAAGACGTTAAATTTTTCCACTCAGAAAACAATGCGTCTGGCACAGCAGTTATATGAAGGTATAGACATTAAGGGCAGCGGTACCGTTGGTCTGATCAGTTATCTGCGTACTGATTCCACACGAATCTCACAGGAGGCAGATCAGGCAGCAAGGGAGTATATCGAAGCGCAGTATGGAGATAACTATGTTTCTACTACAGGAAAGACAGTCAAAAAGGAACAGAAGATCCAGGATGCGCATGAGGCAATCCGTCCGACCGATATTACCAGACTTCCGGCAATGATCAAAGAATCTCTGTCCAGAGATCAGTTCCGTCTGTATCAGCTTATCTGGAAACGTTTTACTGCCAGCCGTATGTCTGCGGCAAAATATGAGACAACATCTGTAAAGATCGGAGCAGGAGAATATACATTTACGGTTGCTGCTTCAAAGATTGTGTTTGATGGTTTTATGTCTGTATATGTACAGGAAGAGGACAATCAGAAAGGCAATGTATTAAGTCAGAGCCTCGAAAAGGGCATGAAACTGGAACTGACAGAATTAAAGCCGGAACAGCATTTCACACAGCCGCCGGCACATTATACAGAGGCATCTCTGGTAAAAGCACTGGAAGAGCAGGGAATCGGACGTCCGAGTACGTATGCGCCGACGATCACAACGATCATCAGCCGCCGTTATGTGTCCAAAGAACAGAAAAATCTCTATGTGACAGAACTCGGAGAAGTTGTCAACAACATTATGAAACAGGCTTTCCCAAGCATTGTAGATGTTCGTTTTACTGCGATGATGGAAGGGCTGCTTGATTGCGTGGAAGAAGGTACGGTGCAGTGGAAGACAGTTGTCCGTAATTTCTATCCGGATCTGAAGCGGGATGTAGACGCGGCAGAGAAGGAACTGGAAAAGGTTGAGATCCAGGATGAAGTCAGTGATGAAGTGTGTGATGTCTGCGGTCGCAACATGGTCATCAAATATGGACCTCACGGAAGATTCCTTGCGTGCCCGGGATTTCCGGAGTGCAGAAACACCAAGCCATATTATGAAAAGATTGGTGTGGCATGTCCGAAGTGCGGTAAGGATGTCGTGTTGAAAAAGACTCAGAAGGGACGTAAATATTACGGTTGTATCGACAATCCGGAATGTGATTTCATGTCATGGCAGAAGCCATCGGCAAAGAAATGTCCGAAGTGTGGAAGCTATATGGTCGAAAAAGGAAATAAGATTGTCTGCAGTGAGACAACTTGCGGTTATGTGGAGCAAAAGTCTAAAGAAGACTAAATATATAAATTTTCTGAAAATGCGGACAAAATCGAAAAAAATATAAAAATATCTTGTGTTTTCACTACGAAACGTGTAAAATTAGAACATAAAGACAGAAACATCGAGAAAACATGAGAAGGAGGCCGTAATGAGCGTTCAGTTGTTGGATAAAACCAGAAAAATTAATAAACTTTTGCACAACAGCAGTTCCAGTAAGGTTGTGTTTAATGATATCTGTCAGGTACTGATGGAAACTTTAAGCTCTAACATTCTGGTACTCAGCAAAAAGGGTAAAGTGCTTGGAATCAGTCTGTGTCCGGGAGTTGAAGAAATCACTGAACTGATTGAAGATAACGTAGGCGGACATATCGATTCCCTGTTGAATGAACGTTTCCTGGGTGTATTATCTACCAAAGAAAATGTAAATCTCCAGACCCTTGGCTTTGAACATGTAAACAGCAGCTGCTATGGTATCATCAATCCGATCGATATTGCGGGAGAACGTCTGGGAACTGTATTTATGTACAGAAATGACAGACCGTATGATATTGAGGATATCATTGTCAGTGAATATGGTACGACCGTTGTCGGTCTGGAAATGATGCGTGCAGTCCATGAAGAAAATGCAGAAGAGGATCGCAAGCAGCAGGTTGTTAAATCCGCATTTAATACTCTGTCATTTTCTGAGCTGGAAGCAATCATTCATATCTTCGATGAGCTTGATGGTGAGGAAGGCATTCTGGTTGCAAGCAAGATTGCAGACCGTGTGGGTATTACGAGATCAGTTATTGTCAATGCACTTCGTAAGTTCGAAAGTGCAGGGGTTATCGAGTCCCGTTCTTCCGGAATGAAGGGTACGTACATTAAAGTATTGAATGAAGTGATTTTTGACGAACTGGAAGAAATCAAGGCGCAGAGAAATAAAAAGTCTTCATAAACAGAATTATATGTAGAGTGAAAGCCTTTCCCGTTTTTGAGGAAAGGTTTTTCTTTATTTAAAATCAGAAAGTAAGAAAAAGAGAGAAAATAAAAGATAATAAAAGATAATAAATAGATATATGCTAATTTATGACTGTGAAAAGAGTTGCACAAAATCGTAAATTTCAATAATATAGGGACAGTGATTAGCACTCAAGTGAAATGAGTGCTAGTAATAAAAAGAAAGCAACAATAAAGGAGGACATAGATCATGAAATTAGTACCTTTAGGTGACAGAGTTGTATTAAAACAGTTAGAAGCAGAAGAAACAACAAAATCCGGTATCGTACTTCCGGGACAGGCGCAGGAAAAACCACAGCAGGCAGAAGTTATCGCTGTAGGACCTGGTGGAGTAGTCGAAGGCAAAGAAGTGAAGATGGAAGTTGCTGTAGGAAACAAAGTTATCTATTCCAAATATGCAGGAACAGAAGTAAAACTTGACGGTGAAGAATATATCATCGTAAAACAGAGCGACATTCTGGCAATTGTAGAATAGTAGTAAGTATGCAGTAGGTAGTATCCCGCGAGGTGTTTTGGCATGTTTTTGCCAAAAGCCCGAGACATACAAGGCAAAATGCTATCACCGAAGGTGAGTTGGAATGCATTTTGACTCGTAACTGAGAGGGTACTGAACAGTTATGAATAATATTCAGGAGGACAGTCATCATGGCAAAAGAAATTAAATTTGGCGCAGAAGCAAGAGCCGCACTTGAAGCTGGCGTAAACAAACTTGCAGATACAGTAAGAGTCACAATCGGACCAAAAGGAAGAAACGTAGTACTTGACAAGCAGTTTGGTGCTCCGCTTATCACAAACGATGGTGTTACAATCGCAAAAGAAATCGAACTGGAAGACGGTTTTGAAAACATGGGTGCACAGCTTATCAAAGAAGTTGCATCCAAAACAAACGACGTAGCAGGTGATGGTACTACTACAGCTACCGTACTTGCGCAGGCAATGGTTCATGAAGGAATGAAGAACCTGGCAGCAGGTGCAAACCCGATCATCCTGAGAAAAGGTATGAAAAAAGCAACAGATACTGCAGTAGATGCAATCAAAGAGATGAGCCAGAAAATCAGTGGAAAAGCTCAGATTGCAAACGTTGCTTCTATCTCTGCAAGTGATGAAGAAGTCGGACAGTTAGTTGCAGATGCAATGGAAAAAGTTTCCAACGACGGTGTTATCACAGTAGAAGAATCCAAGACCATGCATACAGAGCTTGATCTTGTAGAAGGTATGCAGTTTGACCGTGGATATATTTCCGCATATATGTCCACAGATATGGAAAAAATGGAAGCAAACCTTGAAGATCCATATATCCTGATCACTGACAAAAAAATCAGTAACATTCAGGAAATTCTTCCGTTACTGGAGCAGGTTGTTCAGGCCGGTGCGAAACTTCTCATCATCGCTGAAGATGTAGAAGGTGAAGCACTTACCACTCTGATTGTAAACAAATTAAGAGGAACATTCCAGGTAGTAGCTGTTAAGGCTCCGGGATATGGTGACAGAAGAAAAGAAATGCTTCAGGATATTGCAATCCTGACAGGCGGTCAGGTGATTTCCGAAGAACTGGGACTGGAACTCAAAGAAGCTACAATGGCTCAGCTTGGACGTGCAAAATCCGTTAAAGTTGCAAAAGAAAACACAGTTATTGTTGATGGACTTGGTGACAAGAAAGCAATCGAAGACCGTGTTGCTCAGATTCGTAAACAGATCGAAGAAACAAAATCTGAATTCGATAAAGAAAAATTACAGGAAAGACTTGCAAAACTGGCTGGCGGCGTAGCTGTTATCCGTGTTGGTGCTTCCACTGAAACAGAAATGAAAGAAGCAAAACTTCGTCTGGAAGATGCTCTTGCAGCTACAAGAGCAGCAGTAGAAGAAGGAATCATCGCAGGTGGCGGATCTGCATACATCCACGCATCCAAAAAAGTTGCTGAGCTTGCTACAACGCTGGAAGGTGATGAGAAGACTGGTGCGAACATCATTCTCAAAGCTCTGGAAGCTCCGTTATTCCACATTTCTGCAAACGCAGGACTGGAAGGCTCCGTTATTATCAACAAAGTAAGAGAATCCGAACCAGGCATTGGTTTCGATGCTCTGAATGAGAAATATGTAGATATGGTAGGCGCTGGTATCCTTGACCCGGTTAAGGTTACAAGAAGTGCTCTTCAGAATGCAACAAGTGTTGCTTCTACACTCCTGACTACAGAGTCTGTAGTTGCCACAATCAAAGAAGATACTCCGGCTATGCCGGCAGGTGCTCCGGGAATGGGCGGCATGATGTAAATAAAGTACAAAAATTAAGGGATTGGCGTCATAGACGCTGATCCCTTTTTGTGATAGAATTATTAAAATACATTTAAGGAGAAAATGATATGAGTGATCTTTATTCAGAATTTCTTGTGAAGAAAGAATCGACAGCGAAGGATGCCATAGTGAAGTATGGGCTGATCGTGCTGACAGTTCTTGCGGCAGGAGCCGGGCTGTTTATCAATCCATTGCTTCTGGTCCTGGCAATTGCGTTGGGAGTTGCATGTTATTTTGTGATTCCACGGACGGATCTGGAGTACGAGTATCTTTTTGTAAACGGGGAATTTGACATTGACATGGTTATGGCAAAGTCAAAACGTAAAAAAGTGATGTCTGTGAATCTGTCAGAAGCAGATCTGATCGCTCCGCTGAATTCCCACAAAATGGATTATTACAATGGAAACAGCCGCATGAAAACACTGGATTATTCTTCAGGAAATCCGGAGCACAAACGTTTTGCAATCATCATGAAAGCCGGTGGAGAGAACAGCCGGATCATCATTGAGCCGGATGATGAGATGGCAAAAGCTATCAAAAATTCAGCTCCGAGCAAAGTTTTTTTGGATTGACACCTCAGTTCTTTTTTGTTACACTTTGAATCAAAATCAAAACAACATAATACAAGGGAGGAAATGCAATGGGTACAATTATCGGTGAAGGCATTACATTTGATGATGTCCTGTTAGTTCCGGCATATTCAAAAGTAATTCCGAATCAGGTAGATGTTACAACACACTTAACGAAAAAAATCAAGCTGAACATTCCTATGATGAGTGCAGGAATGGACACAGTTACTGAGCATAGAATGGCAATTGCGATGGCCAGACAGGGTGGTATCGGTATCATTCATAAAAATATGTCCATTGAAGCACAGGCTGAGGAAGTAGATAAAGTAAAACGTTCTGAGAACGGTGTTATTACTGATCCATTCTTTTTATCCGCAGATCATACACTCGAAGATGCCAATAATCTGATGGCAAAATTCCGTATTTCAGGTGTGCCGATCACAGAAGGCAAAAAACTGGTAGGTATTATCACCAACCGTGACCTGAAATTCGAAACTGATTTCACAAAGAAAATCGGAGAATGCATGACTTCTGAGGGACTGATCACAGCCAAAGAAGGAATCACACTTGAAGAGGCAAAGAAAATTCTTGCCAAATCCCGTAAAGAGAAATTACCCATTGTAGATGACGATTTTAACTTAAAAGGTCTGATCACGATTAAAGATATCGAAAAACAGATCAAATATCCTCTTGCAGCAAAAGATGAGCAGGGACGTCTGCTCTGCGGTGCAGCTGTTGGTATTACATCCAATGTGCTTGCACGTGTAGAGGCTCTTGTAAAAGCAAATGTTGACGTAATCGTAGTAGATTCTGCGCATGGTCATTCCGAAAATATTCTCCGTGCCGTACGCCAGATCAAGGATGCATATCCGGATCTTCAGGTAATTGCAGGTAATGTTGCAACCGGCGCAGCTACAAAGGCATTGATCGATGCTGGTGTAGATGCAGTTAAGGTTGGTATCGGACCTGGTTCTATCTGTACCACACGTGTAGTTGCTGGTATTGGTGTTCCGCAGATTACAGCAGTTATGGATTGTTATGAAGTGGCAAAACGCTACGGTATTCCGGTTATCGCAGATGGCGGTATTAAATATTCCGGAGATATCACAAAAGCAATTGCAGCCGGTGCGAATGTCTGCATGATGGGAAGTATCTTTGCAGGATGCGATGAGAGTCCGGGAACATTCGAACTTTATCAGGGACGTAAGTACAAAGTATACCGTGGTATGGGATCTATCGCAGCCATGGAAAACGGCAGTAAAGACCGTTATTTTCAGGAGAATGCGAAGAAACTTGTTCCAGAAGGTGTAGAAGGCCGTGTGGCTTATAAAGGACATCTGGAGGATACTGTATTCCAACTTATGGGAGGTCTTCGTTCCGGTATGGGTTACTGTGGAGCAGAAGATATCGAAACACTGAAGACAACCGGCAGATTTGTAAAAATCTCTGCAGCTTCCCTGAAAGAATCTCACCCACATGATATTCATATTACAAAAGAAGCTCCGAACTACAGCGTGGACGAATAATTGTTTCAATTTTTGTTCTTGCTAAACTGAATAAATTAGTATATTATGAAGACAACGACTGCATGACTGGCGGAAGTAGGATGAACTACAGGGAGTGCAGTAAGTGAATGTGCCGACCGCCTGGGCAGCCTGATGACAGACTACCCAGGCGGTCTTTGCTTTCGATTTAAAATCGAGGTGGCGCATCCGATTCTATTACGTACAAAAAAGGAGAATGATCATGGAAAAAATCTCACTGGAAAATGAACTGAAAAGCAATTCTTATCCGGGACGCGGAATTATCATCGGACGTTCCGCAGACGGAACAAAAGCAGTAACTGCTTACTTTATCATGGGAAGAAGCGAAAACAGCAGAAACCGCGTATTTGTCACAGAAGGAGAAGGTATCCGTACACAGGCGTTTGATCCTTCTAAGCTGACAGATCCGAGCCTGATCATTTATGCACCGGTGCGTGTCCTTGGAAACAAAACCATCGTGACAAACGGTGATCAGACAGATACAATTTATGAAGGGCTGGACAAACAGCTTACTTTTGAGCAGTCCTTACGATCTCGTGAATTTGAACCGGATGGACCGAACTATACACCTCGAATTTCCGGTGTGATGCACATTGAGAATGGAAATTACAGCTATGCGATGTCCATTCTGAAAAGTGATAATGGAAATCCGGATTCCTGTCTCCGTTATACATACGCTTATGAAAAAGCAGTTGCCGGAGAAGGTCGTTTCATTCATACATACAAATGTGACGGAAATCCGCTTCCGAGCTTTGAAGGAGAACCGAAACTGGTTGATATTCCGGATGATATAGAGGCATTTACAGAACTGCTCTGGAATAGCCTGAATGAAGATAATAAAGTTTCTCTGTTTGTACGTTATATTGATATTGCAACAGGTACTTATACAACAAAAATCATAAATAAGAACAACTAAGGAGGAAAAGGTGAAGATGAACGAATTACAGTTAAAATACGGATGCAACCCGAATCAGAAACCTTCCAGAATCTACATGGAAGAGGGAAAAGATCTTCCGATCAAAGTTCTTTCCGGAAAACCGGGATATATCAATTTCCTTGATGCATTTAACGGCTGGCAGCTTGTACGTGATCTTAAGAAAGCCACAGGACTTCCGGCTGCAACTTCTTTCAAACATGTTTCACCGGCAGGGGCTTCTGTAGGACTTCCACTTACAGAGACACTTGCAAAAATCTATTGGGTAGATGATATGAACTGGAAAGAGTTTTCTCCGCTTGCATGTGCATATGCAAGAGCGAGAGGCGCAGACAGAATGTCATCGTTCGGTGATTTTATTTCCCTTTCTGATGTCTGCGACAAGGATACAGCAATGCTGATCAAAAGAGAAGTTTCTGATGGTGTGATCGCACCGGGATACACAGAAGAAGCACTGGAAATTCTGAAACAGAAGAAAAAAGGAAATTACAATGTGATCGAGATCGACCCTGATTATGTACCGGCGCCGCTGGAACACAAACAGGTATTTGGTGTGACTTTTGAACAGGGACGTCAGGATCTTGCAATCGATGATAAACTGATCTCAAACATCGTAACCGAAAACAAAACTCTTACAGAAAATGCAAAACGTGATCTTAAAATTTCTCTGATCATTCTGAAATATACGCAGTCCAACTCCGTATGCTTTGTAAAAGACGGTCAGGCAATCGGCGTCGGAGCCGGACAGCAGTCACGTGTACATTGTACCAGACTTGCGGGACAGAAAGCTGATAACTGGTTCCTCCGTCAGAGTCCGAAGGTGTTGAAACTTCCATTTAAGGACGGCATCAGCAGAGCAGAAAGAGATAATGCAATCGATGTTTACATCGGTGAGGAATACATGGATGTGCTTGCTGACGGAGAATGGGAGAGAAGATTTACTGAGAAACCGGAAGCATTTACAAGAGAAGAAAAACGTGCATGGCTGGATCAGTTAAAAGGTGTAACACTTGGTTCCGATGCGTTCTTCCCATTTAGTGATAATATTGAGAGAGCACATAAGAGCGGTGTGGAATTTATTGCACAGCCAGGTGGATCCGTGAGAGATGACGATGTGATCGCGACCTGTAATAAATATGGAATGGCGATGGCGTTTACGGGAATCAGACTGTTCCATCATTAAAGAAAAAATATTTATATTACGACCACCCGGTCATTTATGTATCTGTATGAAATCTGGAACTTTTTGCAGAGGTTTTCAACGAGATACATAAATGACCGGGTGGTCTGTATATAGGGGACGGGAGCAAAGCGAAGCAGTGGGAGGTATTGGTGAAGGAAATATAAGGTTAAATATATAGAAGGTTGCTGATAATATAAGAAATAGGATTAACAGGGCATTGCGTAATAAAAGGTGCATTATTAGAAATAAAAAAGAATCAGGAAATTATCCTGATTCTTAAATAAAAAGAGCGATAGACGGGGCTCGAACCCGCGGTCTCGACCTTGGCAAGGTCGCGCGTTACCAACTACGCCACTATCGCATGTGTCTTGCTGAGGTGTGTTCCTCATCGACAAGACATATAATACCAGATATAATTGTACTTGTCAAATGTTTTTTTGAAAAAATTTGAAAAATTTATAAAAATATAATTCCGGCATAAAAAGGGACTAAATATGATAATAGCGTAATACGTGTTCGGGATAATGCTGGTCTCCGTAGTCCCACGGACCGGCGGTGGTATACAGTGGATCTTCTTCGGAACGTGCAGTCTCGCCGCTGGCGATTTTGGCGAAAGCTTCGGAACTTTCGACAGACCAGGAGGTGATTCCGTTTTTTTCGAGATAATTGAAGTATACATCTGCACCGAAATTGTACCCCTGAAGTGCAAGTCGGATATGATCCAGATCATCAGGATCTGTGACACCGGCTTTATTAAGGGCATATTTCAGCTCCTGAATGCCGCAGGAAATGGAGTAGTCTACATCGGTGATTCCATTAGGCACCTGTGGGTATTTGGTGTTGTAGGCGCCTTCCGAAGACTGCATAACATCTGTACCCTGTCCGGAACTTTCCTGCATCATGAGTGCAAGAATCAGATCAACATAATCTGACATATCATAATTCGCTGCTTCTGTTTCAACTTTGCTGCGGTAGCCCTCACAGGTGGAGTTGATCGTACAGGTTTTTGGTTTATGGTTATAAACGGGACGGAGAACTGCAATACCAAGAAGAATGATACATACAGATGCCAGAATCAGTTTCTGGATCTGTACCTGTTTTTGGCGGTTCTTAAGCCGTTGTTTTTTCGTAAGGTTTGTGTTTTGCTTTTGTGTTTTCATATCTCTATTGTAGCTTGCTGGTGGTCATTTGAAAAGAAAAGAATTCTAAGGATTTTCTTAAAATTTGGTGAAAAATCTGTGTAAATTTGAAATGACGGATTTCTTGTGCTAAAATAAGCCCGAGTATAAGAGACAGGGAAAGCAAGTCTATGGAAACGAGGTGAAGCATGTGAAGAAAAAAGCATGTGCGATTTTAGTCGGAACAGTCCTGATCTGTCAGACAGCATCAGTTTATGGTGCAGTACAGGATTATCAGGCAGTGACGAAAGCAGATAAAGAAGATAAAGAAGATAACAAAACAATACAGACATTTCAGACAGAAGATGGTGACGGCAATGCGGTGACGGTTGCGGCTGTTAATGATATCTTATATGTGACAGCGAAGGATGCCGGGATTTATTCAAAACCGGGTGAAGATACAGAGAAGCTGGCTGATGTCTCACTGGGAGATGAACTCAGCCGCAGTGCAGTTTGCGACAATGGATGGAGTAAAGTTTCCTGTGAGGTGGACGGAAATCAGATAATTGGCTACATTCAGAATCAGATGTTGAGCGATACCGATCAGATTGAACCTGCCAATGAAGAAGTGGAGGTCAAGAGTGATGCCACAGTGCTGGACTATCCCGGAAGGAAAGATGGAGAGGAAATCGGAGAAGTTCTTGAACTTGATCAGGTAAAACAGACGGGAACGGTAAATAAGGTCTGGAGCAGGATTGAATATCAGAATGCAGACGGGACAGATGCGGTGGGATATATTCCTACAAGCTGTCTGAATCTGCCAGAGACCGCTGAGACAGAAGAAAACATGATTGATAAGGATAAAGATGCAGGAACACTTCATGAAAGTACAGGCAAGGGTGTATTTGCCGATGCACTGGAAGAAGATGAGCAGAAAGTCACAGAAGAGAATGGAGTGCAGGTTGGTACGCCGATAGCAGCGTCTTCAGATGCAAATCTTGTAGATCTGGGTGTGTTTAAGATAACACATTACTGCCCTTGCAGTATCTGCTGCGGACCATATGCAAACGGTATTACATCCACCGGTGTGACAGCAACGACGAACCATACGGTTGCAGTTGATCCATCTGTCATTCCTTACGGAAGCAAAGTTGTGATCAATGGACAGGTTTATGTGGCAGAAGACTGTGGCGGAGCAATTAAGAACAAACGCATTGATATTTATGTTGCTACTCACGCAGAAGGAGAAGCAAAAGGCACTTATGATACGGAAGTTTATCTTTTGAAATAAGGAGAAACATTTTACAGAAAAATGTTTATGACAGAGAAAGGCAGGAACTCGAAGATGAGCTCCTGCCTTAAAATTTGTTTCCTGAAATGTACTTTTATCTTGCCATCATATAGATTTTTTCCATATCTTTCATGTTGAGCTGTTTGAATATGCCGATGGTACGGGTATCTTCGAAGCTGCATTTGAAAGCCAGCTCATGAATCTGCTCATCTGTGAGATCCAGACCAAGTTCACGAAGATTTGTAGGCATATGAATAGAACGGAAGAAATCTTCCATGGCTTCAATTCCGGCAAGTGCGGTACTTTCGTAATCTGCAAAATATGGAATATCAAAAATGTTGGTTGCAAACTGTGCAAAACGTTCCGGGTTGGCATCATATACATAACGGGCCCAGCTTCCCCAGATTGCGGAAAGTCCGGCACCGTGTGTTACATCAAACATACCGCCGAGTTCGTGTTCCAGCTGATGACAGGCCCAATCACCGCCGCCGGTACCACATCCGGTCAGTCCATTGTGAGAAAGACTTCCTGCCCACATGATTTCGGCTCTTGCATTATAGTTACCAGGCTCATTCAGCAGGATACGTGCATTATAGATGACAGTCTGCATCAGAGATTCGCTGATGCTGTCAGTGATCTCCATGGTTTCGATATTGACAAAATAGCGTTCCATTGTATGCATGAGAATATCCACACAGCCGCTTTCTGTCTGATATTCCGGTAATGTGTAAGTAAGACGTGGGTTCATCAGTGTAAATTTCGGGCGACAGAGGTCGCTGCGGGTGCTTCCGCGTTTCAGCCATCCGTCTTCATTTGTGATGACACAGGAACCGCTCATTTCACTTCCGGAAGCTGCAATTGTAGGAATCGCACCGATTGGAATGCAGGCAGTCGGAACCTCGGTCTTTAAGAAAAAGTTCCAGACATCTGTCCATGGGTTTGCTACACCATAGCCGATTGCTTTTGCGGAATCAATAACACTTCCGCCACCGACAGCGAGGATAAAATCTATGTTTTCCTTCCGGCAAAGTGAAATACCTTCCCGTACTTTGGAAAGACGTGGATTTGGAACAACTCCGCCCAGAGTAACAAAATCAAATCCGGCATCTGTGAGACATTTTTTGATATCATCGATCAGACCGGATTTTACAGCACTTTTGCCACCGTAATGGATCATTATTTTGTGACAGTTATAATCTTTCAGGATTTCTCCTATTTTTAAATGTGTATCTTTTCCAAAAATCACCTTAGTCGGTGTGTAATATTCAAAACTTCTCATAATATAGTAATACTCCTTATTCAGAATCAGGCATAATACAATAAAAATATATCACAAATGTAACAGAAATTACAGAAAAAACGGTGAAAAGTTTAAGAAAAATGAAAAAAAGATGTCTTTAAAAAGTTAAATAAGACAAATTCTCTTGAGATAATCAGAAATCTCTCGTATAATAAAAGAGCAGAAACAGGAATAAATGCTGAAATTTTTTGCAAAATAGTGTATATTATAAAGCAATGAAATATGAATCAGAAACGCAGGTGATAAGATGAAAGATGTAATCATCATCGGTGCGGGCCCGGCGGGGATTTCCGCAGCGTTATATACTGCCAGAAGTAATCTGAATCCAATAGTGATCAACAATGGAATCGGAGCACTGGCGAAAGCAGAAAAAATCGAAAACTATTATGGGTTGGAAGGACCGATATCCGGTGAAGAGCTTTATGAGCGTGGACTTGTACAGGCAAAGACTCTGGGCGTGCGGATCATTGAGGCACAGGTGCTTGGAATCAAAGGTTTTGACACATTTACGGTGCAGACAACGGCAGGAGATTTTGATGCGGTCAGTGTGATCCTTGCGACAGGAAGCAGACGGGCTGCACCATCGATTCCCGGAATACGTGAGTTTGAGGGAAAAGGTGTCAGCTATTGCGCAGTCTGTGATGCGTTCTTTTACAGAAACCGTGAAGTGGCAGTCCTCGGAAACAGTGATTTCGCCCTTCATGAAGCAGAAGAACTTCGAAATGTGACCCCTGCTGTAACCATCTATACAGATGGAAAAGAACCAGAGTTTTCCAGAGAACATCCGATTGCAGTCAATACCATGAAGATTCAGGCAATCGAGGGGGATGATCTTGTTTCAGGTCTCCGTATGGAAAGTGATGTCCATGCACAGGGAATCGGAGATGCAGAAGCGTCCTTTTATCCGGCGGACGGTATTTTTGTAGCGCTCGGAACAGCCGGCAGTACGGAAATTGCACGTCAGATGGGTGCTGAGCTGACCGATAAAGGAAATATTAAAGTCAATTCCGAAATGGAGACAACAATTCCGGGACTTTTTGCGGCAGGAGACTGTACCGGAGGTCTGCTTCAGGTATCAAAGGCTGTTTATGAAGGAAGCATGGCAGGAATCAGTGCCGGTAAATATGTCCGGCATAAAAATGACAAACAGAATCGATAATATTACTGAAAACGCAGATACTAAATCACAGTATATAGAAAGGGAAAACAACTATGGCAAAAACAATTACTTCACAGAATTTTGAAGAAGAAGTTTTAAAATCAGAAAAACCGATTTTGATTGATTTCTGGGCAACATGGTGCGGACCATGCATGCGTCAGGGTCCAATCGTAGAAGAACTGGCAGAGGAAGGTTATAACGTCGGTAAAATCGATGTAGATCAGGAAATGGGACTTGCGCAGCAGTTCAGAGTTGTCAGTATTCCGACACTCCTGATTTTTAAAGACGGCAAAGAAGCACATCGTCTGGTAGGCCTGACTGCAAAAGAAGATATCAAAAAACTTCTGGATGAATAATAGCGGGAAGGATTTGGGACATTCATGAAAATCTTACTGGCAGCATGCAATGCAAAATATATTCATTCAAATCTGGCTGTTTATGATCTGAAAGCATATTCCTCGGATTATGATAAGGAGGTACTTCTTCGGGAATACACGATCAATCAGCCAAAGGATGAGATACTTAAAGATATTTATGGCAGTGGAGCAGACGTTGTCTGCTTCTCCTGTTATATCTGGAATATTTCGTTTGTACGGGAACTGATTCGTGATCTGGCTAAAATTCTTCCGGAAACCGCTTTCTGGGCCGGTGGACCGGAGGTTTCTTATGATGCGGAAAAATTTCTGACAGAAATGCCGGAAATGACAGGAGTATTGGTGGGAGAAGGAGAAAAGACATTTCACGACCTTCTCGAATATTACATAGACGGGAAGGGGAGCCTTGGAGAAATCAGAGGAATTGCCTATCGTAATGGTGAAGAAATACGGCATAATGGATGGCGGGAGCTGATGAATTTAAGTGAGATCCCATTTGTTTACCAGCATCTTGAGGAGTTTGAGAATCGTATCATTTATTATGAGAGCAGCAGAGGCTGCCCGTTTTCTTGTAGTTACTGCCTGTCTTCTATAGATAAAAAACTCAGATTCCGTGATTTGGAACTGGTAAAAAAAGAACTGCAGTTTTTTCTGGATCACAAAGTTCCACAGGTGAAATTTGTAGACCGTACATTTAACTGCAAACACGAACATGCCATGGCTATCTGGAAATATATTCTGGAACATGACAATGGTGTGACAAATTTTCATTTTGAAATTTCAGCAGACCTTCTTCGGGATGAAGAAATGGATCTGATGGCAAAAATGCGTCCGGGACTGATCCAGCTTGAAATTGGTGTGCAGTCAACAAATCCGGAGACGATTCGTGCGATTCATCGTCATATGGACCTTGACAAGCTGGAAAGGTGTGTTGACCGTGTGCACAGCTTCCGAAATATTCATCAGCATCTGGACCTGATCGCGGGTCTTCCGTACGAGGATTATGATACATTTCAGCATTCTTTCAATGACGTGTACCAGATGAAACCGGACCAGCTGCAGTTGGGCTTCCTGAAAGTTCTGAAAGGTTCCCTGATGCAAGGAGAAGCGGAAAAATATGGAATCGTTCACAAAGAAAAAGAACCATATGAAGTGCTTTCTACAAATTGGCTGCCGTACGGAGATGTATTGAAATTAAAAGCAGTGGAAAGTATGGTGGAAGTGTATTATAATAGTGGTCAGTTTCAGCATACACTGGAATATCTGGTTCCGCTGGCAAAAGATGCATTTACTTTTTATGAGAGTCTGGGGGCTTTTTATGAAAAGAAAGGTTACAGTGAAATTTCTCACTCCAGAATGAGACGTTATGAGATTCTGCTCGAGTATTTGCAGGAAGAAACAGATGTTTCAGTTGAGAAAGCGTCACAGAAGATGCTGTACGATCTGTATCTCAGAGAGAAACTGAAAAAACGTCCGTCGTTTGCACCGGATCAGAAAGTATATGAGACAGCCATATGGGATTACAGAAAAGCAAATCATATCCCCAAAACGGCGCATATAGAAGTATTTGAGGACGGCAGAGCAGTTCTGTTTGATTATGAAAGACGCGATCCGCTGTCCAATAATGCGTATACAGAAACGATTCAATTAACAGCGTAGTTATCAAGGCAAAATTAGTTAATAATGTGATAAATGACACGAGGTGACAGATAAAATGGGAATGTTTGATCCAAAAAAAAGAAAAATCATCACAGCAGTGATCGCAGTGATCCTTGTCCTTGCAATGGTAGTTCCGAGTATTCTTTCTATTCTGCTGTGATCACAGAGCAGAATGACGAAATAAGAAATACCGGAGGAAGATTATGAAATTAGGACAGCAGGCACTGGAGGCACTGCAGGCAGAAATCACGGGGAGACTGAACCCGGGAGAAGATCTGGTAGTAGCGGGAGAAATCGGAATATCCGGTACTCTGGTACTGATCAGCCGGGAAAAAGAAAAATTGCGTAAATATTTTTCGGAGTGTTTTCTTTATATGAGCGAAGATACTTTGCAGAAATGTAAAGTTTCCAGAGAAGATGACTTCTGGATGGACAAGAGGATTTCTGCATTGTATTTTACAGAAGAAGGCGGAATCTTAAGCGGTCTCTGGAAGATGGCAGAGGCATCGGGAGTCGGTCTGGATGTAGATCTTCGGAAGATTCCGATACGTCAGGAGACGATAGAAGTCTGTGAACGACTGGATGTGGATCCGTATAAACTGGAGTCTGAGGGAACGGTACTTTTGGGCACCGGACAGGGGAATGCTCTGGTGCGTGAGCTTGATGCGCGGGGAATCCATGCAGCAGTGATTGGCCACACAGATAAAGGAAATGACCGGCTGCTTCACAGTGGAGAAATCACCAGATATCTGGAACGTCCGCGTTTTCATTACTCAGGAAAGGAAAAGAAACATGGCAAAGCTTAATATTGTATTGCTGGAACCGGAAATTCCGGCAAATACAGGGAATATCGGAAGAACCTGTGTGGCTACCGGCACAAAACTACATCTGATCGAGCCGCTGGGATTCAGCCTCAGTGAAAAAGCACTCAAAAGAGCCGGAATGGATTACTGGAAAGATCTGGATGTGTCAACTTATCTGGATTATGAAGATTTTGTAGAAAAAAATCCCAATGCAAAGATTTATTATGCAACGACAAAAGCATTAAAAACTTATACAGATGTACAGTATGAAGATGACTGTTATATCATGTTTGGAAAAGAAAGTGCGGGAATCCCGGAAGAAATTCTGATGGAACATAAAGAAAACTGTGTCCGGATTCCGATGATTAATGACATTCGTTCACTGAATCTCAGCAATTCTGTGGCAATTGTGTTATATGAGGCGCTGAGACAGAATCAGTTTGACCACATGCAACTTAAGGGACAGCTTCACAACCACACATGGGAATAAAAGCATACATAAGAAAAAGAAGGCAAAGCGGAGAAAAGTCTCTACTTTGCCTTTTCTAATGTGAAAATAAATTCGGTGCCGATACCTTCAGTACTGATAACGTTGATGTGCTGGCCATGTGCTTTGATGATTTCTTTGACAATTGCCAGACCGAGACCGGTGCCTTTCTGGTCTTTGCCACGGGATCGGTCGATTTTGTAAAAACGTTCCCATATTTTATGAATGCTTGCTTTCGGGATTCCGATTCCGTGATCTTTGACAGAAACGAAAATTTTCCCGTTTTTTTCGGTGGTTTCAATCGTAATCGTCGAGTTATCCGGACTGAATTTGATTGCATTACTGAGAAGATTATACAAAACCTGCTGGATCTGTTCCATGTCGGCCTGTGCCAGCAGCTCCCTGCCGGACAGAATCAGCTCCAGAAGAATATTACGGCTGGTGCAGGAACCCTCAAAGGAAGCTGCGGTTGCTTTGATTACACCGTTGATATCAAAAGGCTGAATGTTCAGCATACGTTTCTGAATATCGAGTTCGTTGAGAGTCAGAAGCCCGCGGGTAAGCTTTTCCAGACGCTCTGTTTCATATGAGATGATCTTTAAGTACTTTTCCTGCATTTCCACAGGAATTGTACCGTCGATCATTGCCTCTATATATCCTTTGATAGAGGTGAGCGGAGAACGGAAATCGTGGGAAATATTGGAAATAAACTGTCTCTGGTATTCTCCGCTGCGATTCAGTTTATCAGCCATGTAGTTCAGGTTTTTTGCCAGATAACCCATTTCATTTTCGGAATCAAGGGGAATCTGATAAGAAAGATTTCCGTTTGCAAATGCTGAAGCACCTTTTGTGATTTCCCTCAGTGGACGGCGGATATACCGGCTGTACCATAGAAAGAGAACTGCTGCAACCAGATAAGTGATGATATACAGAAGCTGGATGATCCACAAAAGACCGCTGCGGCTCTGGTAGAGGTCACTCATCAGATAATGAACAGCAACATATCCTTTAATATTCATATCTTTAGTGATCGGAGCAATCGTACTTAAACGAGTTTCCGGGAAATAACCATAGAAGTTCCCAATCTGGTAATAGTTGCTTCCCCAGGAAGCCGGATTAAAACCATCCAGATCAATCGGATGATTAGGAGAAATATCCTGGCGTGTACTCAGGATGAGTTGACCGTTGCTGTTAATGATCCAGATAATCGTATCATTACCTGTAGCAAGAGACAGATCGTTTCGGATTTCATCCATATCAGAAGAGGTAATGATGTGGCTGACCAGATCACTTTTGGCAATCCGGTGCGCAGTCTGATACATATCGGAACTGATGGATTTTTCCAGCTGGTTTTCCAGAAGATGGGAGCCCACGTATGTTACCACAAAAAATCCGAGTACACCAAGCAGGATATATATGCCCCAAAATACCGATGTCAGTTTCTTTTTCATTTGTTTTTGACCTCAAATTTATAACCGATGCCCCAGACGGTGGAAAGGCTCCACTGCGGATGATCTTTGATTTTTTCACGCAGACGTTTGATGTGTACGTCTACGGTTCGGGTATCGCCAATATATTCATATCCCCAGATATGGTCAAGAAGCTGCTCTCTGGTAAATACCTGATTTGGAGAGGCTGCCAGAAAATAGAGCAGTTCCAGTTCTTTTGGCGGCATATCCACCTGTCTGCCCATATAGGTGACAGAATAATTGGTGAGATTGATCGTCAGATCCGGGAAACTTACACATTTTTCATCAGGGTTACCGGCTGGCTGACGAACCTTGAAACGACGGAGAACGGCGCGCACACGGGCAACCAGTTCCTTTGTGTCAAAAGGCTTGATGATATAGTCGTCGGCACCAAGTTCCAGACCGAGAACTTTGTCAAAAGTTTCTCCTTTGGCAGAAAGCATAATGATCGGAACGTCGGAATTGTGGCGGATCTCGCGACAGACCTGATAACCGTCAATTCCCGGAAGCATCAGGTCGAGCAGAATCAGGTCAGGATGAAAAGTATTGAATTCTTTCAGTGCCTGTTCTCCGTCATTTACAATTTTGGTTTCAAAACATTCTTTTGTAAGATATAAAGAAATCAGTTCAGCAATGTTGTTGTCGTCATCTACGATTAAGATTTTCTGTTTTGTTACCATGGTATTCGCCTTTCTGTTATTTTTTGAATTCTACGATCGTAACACCGGCATCGCCTTCGCCAAATTCACCGAGACGGTAGGATGCGACATGTTTCTGGCGTTTCAGGTAATTGTGTACACCTTTTCTAAGTGCGCCGGTTCCCTTACCGTGAACGATTCGTACTGTTTTCAGATGTGCGATATATGCATCATCCAGATACTTGTCCAGCTCTGCGATTGCCTCGTCAACGGTTTTGCCGAGAAGGTTGATCTCGGTGGAGACGCTTGCGGACTTTGACATGCGGATCTTTCCGGCTCCGGTCCGGGAAAGAGATGGTGTAGTGATCACCGGTTCATCAATCAGTTCAAGATCGGAAATATGGACTTTGGAACGGATGATGCCCATCTGTACAAACAGATATCCTTTGGAATCAGGGCGTGTACTGATCGTACCTTTGAGATTCATACTGAGTACACGTACGGTATCACCCGGACGGACATCTTTTGCGGTGAGTTCTTTCTTTGGCTTCTTTTTGGCAGCCGGCTGAGACATCTTCTGTTCTGTTTTATTGAGTTTCTGGCGAAGTTTCTGACGTTCGCGTTCTACGGCCGCCGTATCTACATAATCATTATGAAATTTATGGAAAAGCTTCATGGTCTGATCTGCATAATCTTTTGCTTCCTGAAGAACCTTGTGAGCTTCTTCGTTTGCCTGGCGGATGATGCGGTCTTTCTGAATATCCAGTTTTTCCTGTTTGCTTTCTAACTGTTTCTTAAGTGTTTCGATTTCCTGTTTGTACTGTGCGATCTCCGTGCGTTCGTTTTCGATTGTGACACGGCTTTCTTCGAGAGAAGTCAGGACATCTTCGAAAGACTCGTCCTGTTCATTGAGCTGTTCTTTCGCTTTTTCAATGATGGACTGAGGAATGCCGAGTTTGGAGGAAATTGCAAAGGCATTACTTTTACCCGGAATACCGATCAGGAGACGATAGGTCGGGCTTAAGGTTTCTACATCAAATTCACAGCAGGCATTTTCAACACCGGAAGCGGAGAGGGCAAATACCTTCAGTTCACTGTAGTGAGTAGTTGCCATGGTTCGGATTCCACGCTCATGAAGATAAGAGAGAATGGAGATGGCAAGTGCAGCGCCTTCTGTCGGGTCCGTTCCGGAACAGAGCTCATCAAAAAGTACGAGAGAATGACGGTCTGCTTTATCCAGAAAAGAAACAATATTGGTCATATGTGAGGAAAAAGTACTTAAGGACTGTTCAATACTCTGTTCGTCACCGATGTCCGCATAAACTTCATGAAAAAGTGCAAGTTCGCTGCGGTCAAGTGTCGGTATATGAAGTCCGGACTGCCCCATAAGGGTCAGAAGGCCGACTGTCTTGAGGGATACGGTTTTACCACCGGTATTTGGCCCTGTGATGACAAGAAGGTCAAATGTGTCGCCGAGCCGGATGTCGATTGGGACAACTTTCTTTTTATTAATGAGTGGATGGCGGGCCTTTTTGAGATTGATGCGTCCTTCATCGTTAAAAATCGGTTCGCTGGCATTCATGTCCATGGCAAGTGCAGCTCTTGCAAAAATGAAATCAAGCTGTACCATGATCTTGAGGTTCAGTGAAATAGTTTCCTGTTCCAGTGCAATCTGCTGGCTGAGATCAGCAAGGATCACCTCGATTTCTTTTTGCTCCTGTAATTCCAGCTCACGCATGTCATTATTTAATTTAACAACAGACATCGGTTCGATAAAAAGTGTAGAACCGGTGGAGGACTGGTCGTGGATCATTCCGGGAACCTGACCTTTATATTCGGCTTTGACCGGAATACAGTATCTGCCGTTTCGCATGGTGATGACAGAATCCTGCAGATAAGTACGGACACCGCCGTTTACCAGTGAAGTGAGCTGTGTGTGGATTCGGTCATTTGTGATTTTCATATTGCGGCGGATCTGGCGAAGTGCCGGGCTTGCATCATCACTGAACTCATCCTCAGAAAGAATACATCTGCGAATTTCGGCAGAGAGTGGGGTCAGTGGAGAAAGTGCATCAAACATACCATCCAGAGAATCGACCGGAAGATCGTTTCGCTCTTTACGTGAATATGCTTTAACCCTGGAAGTATTTTCCAGAAGAGCGCAGATAGCAAGAATTTCCTGAATACCGAGAGAACTTCCGATTTCCAGACGTTTCAGGGAACCACGTATGTCTTTGACACTTCCGAAAGAAACAGAGCCTTTCTGAAAAAGTCTTGTCAGGGCATCCTTCGTCTGAATCTGCATCAGACGGATCTCTTCAAGATCGGTGGAGGGTTCCAGATTTTTACAGAGCTGCTTGCCCATATAGGAAGAAGCTTTGTCTGTAAGTTTTTCTATGATTTTTGGATATTCCAATGCATTAAGTGCTTTTTGATTCATAATAACTCCTCGTTGCTGAATTGGCTTAGTTTACCAGTCTCTATTCTACATGATTTAGGCAGGAATGAAAAGAAAAATGTGAAATTTTGTTCATAAAAACTTCATAAAATCCGGGTATGATTTCCCATAAGTATTGTATTTACAGGGCTTGCGGGAATAGGCAGTGAGTGGGGAATGAGGGTTTTGTGATATTGTTGTGACAAATGCCGGAGAAAATGCAAATTTATAGTGTCAGAAACCAGTAGAAAAGATATGACGGTTCGGTTATAATAAAGAAAAAGCATTGAGCGAAAGGTGTGGAGCAGATGAAAAAGACAGCAGACAACTGTGCCATATTAAAAAGCGACAGCCAGTATACGATATTCATTTTTAATGACCAGGTTATCCGCTTTGCGACATCATCAAAACTGGAAAGATATACAGAAGTAAAAGAATGGGATAAAGGATATCTGGTTGTAATGGCGAAGTATAAGAACCTGAATGAGATGGAAGAGTATATTGATCTGATTCCGATTCTTCAGAACTTATATTATGATGTAGATGAATTCCTTGCACCGATAAAGGAGGTCCGGATTGATTATGCAGCTTGATATAAAAGATGTAGCAGATGCAGCAGACATGATTATTAATGGATATGCATATACGCAGGAGGGAAAATATATTCGGATACTTAATCTGAATAGACCAAACCATGCAGCAGTTATATACGATGATAAGATTGTGGAAACCAATATGGATGATATCGAAAATCAGATAGTCTTGGATTACTATTTGAACAATAAGCAGTTTATGGAGGACTAGCCATGCCGAAATACTATGAATTCAAAGTGTGCGGTTATTATCTGTATTATACTGCAAGCTGTGTAATCGAGGCTATGCATGTTCATGCCAGCGACAGAAAACTGACAGAAGCAGGATCAGCGAAGTTTTTTGTCAAAAATGATGGTGATACAACTTTGGAGAAACAAGGAAGTCTGACTGATCGTGAAGTAAGAAAAATCAGAGCGTTCATTAAGGAACATTATAAAGAAATGTATCTGAAATGGGTTGAGCTTGCTGACACAGGATTTTATGGCGAAAAATAAAAGAAATACTGAAGAAGAAAGCAATGTATGTGTGCCGGTAACAATAAAAATGCTGTTAGATCAGTATATCAAAATATTACAGAAGATATATGGAAGTCATTTAAAGACAGTAATTCTATATGAATCCTATGCAAGAGGAGATTATAAGGTAGATTCTGATATCGATATAATGATTCTCCTGGACTTGTCAGACATGGATATTAAACAGTATCGTCATGAGCTGTCAGGAGAAACTTTTGACTTCAACATGGACCATGACCTTGACATTAAACCGATAGCAAAAAGTCAGCAGCACTTCCAGAACTGGGTTGATGTATACCCATTTTACGCGAACGTGAAAAGAGAAGGGATAAAATTATTTGATGTCTTTTAATGCAAAAAAATGATAGAGGTTAGAACTGTTAAAAGTTCTGACCTTTTTTATGAAGATATGCCTTTGATTTGTCGAAAAATGTCAAATTGTAATCTATTGTGTTATAGCAGAATTGGAAGTATGATGGAAGAAAAAGGAGATGAGCATAATGGCAAAGAAAATTAAATGTCCAGGCTTTCTGTGTGGAAGCACAGATGTAGAATATTTGGGAGGAAATCAGCGAACCAGTCTGAATCTGAATCCCTTACATCCATTTACATTGGTAAATACAAAGCCAAAAGGAAAACAGAAGTTTAGATGCAGGAAATGCGGAAAAGTATTTGAAGCTAAGATTTAATAAAGAAATTATTGTATAGTAGTCAGAAACAGATGTTTTTGGGGATAAAAGATACTATATTTTGAAAAGTGCCCTGTAGAAATACAGGGCATCTTGTAGTATTATAAAGAAAAATGTATGTGGAGGTGTTTTATGGCAAATATAATTGCAGTAGTATGGGATTTTGATAAGACACTAGTAGACGGATATATGCAGGATCCAATTTTTGAAGAATATAATGTTGACTCTAAGGCGTTTTGGAAAGAGGTTAATGCTTTACCTCAAAAATATAAGGATGAACAGGACGTACTTGTTAATCCTGACACTATTTATTTGAATCAGTTTATAAAATATGCAAAAGAGGGAAAGTTTAAGGGGTTAACTAATGAAAAATTAAAACAATTTGGTTCACGGCTAAAATTTTATAAAGGAATTCCAGAAATCTTTCAAAAAACCAAAAGTCTAATAGAAGAAAATCCAACTTATAAGGAATACAATATAAAAGTAGAACATTACATTGTCAGTACAGGGATGACGCAAATAATAAAAGGTTCTTCGGTTATGCCTTTTGTGGAACATGTATGGGGTTGCGAATTGATTGAAGGAAAAGATAATGAAGGGGATACATGTATTTCTGAAATAGGTTATACCATTGATAATACTAGCAAAACCAGAGCATTATTCGAAATAAATAAAGGGGTACATAGCAAGGATGGACGCGAAGGTGTGAAAGTAAACACCAAGATTCCAGAAGAATTAAGAAGAGTTCATTTTATCAATATGATGTATGTGGCTGATGGACCAAGTGATATCCCTGCTTTTTCAGTTGTGAATAAAAATTTTGGAGCTACATTTGCGATATATCCTAAGGGAGATATGAAAGCAATGAAGCAAGTAGAACAGATGCGAGAAGATGGACGAATTAATATGTATGCAGAGGCTGATTATACAGAAGGAACTACCGCTTATATGTGGATTTGTAATAAAATCACAGAATTTGCAGAGAGAATTCGCAAGGAAGAAAAAGAGAAGATCGCTAAATATGCAGCTATTGAGACTCCTAAACATTTAACCGAATAATCTATGAAAATATGGCAGCCTCTCCGGAGGTTGCTTTTCCAATATAAACAGAATATCGAACATACAATAAAGCACTCAATGCCTATGGCTTGATGCCTCTTAAGTAGACGAGGGAAACAACCGGATCTACTTAAGGGGAATCAGGAGAGGTATTGGGTGCTTTTTTGTTTGAAATATTCTCTGTTTCAAGGAATGTTGCTTTTAAATCGTAAAATTTAGCTCGATATTTTTCTACATTGAGATTAGACATATATATTTGCAATTCATCAAGAGATTTAAGAATCGCAGATAAAGAATTTAAATCTTTGATTGTATTACGCCCATGTTTTTCTTTACCAGTAAGGAGTGCATGATAACAATAACTATTTGAAATATTAGTATTACAAGAGGTTGCATATTGTCTGATTTGATCTAATAGTAAATTACCGTTTTCAGTTGTTATAAGGTAATCCAATATTATATTCCAGTCAGTGGCAATCTCTCTATATGTGGAATTTTCTTTTCTAATTTGATACATATTTAATATGCTTAATTTTTGAAAAGCATCAGGAGAGAGCGCATAAGTTTTATCTATATATGCCTGAAAATGAGTATCAGATTGTAGTCTACCCAATAAAAAGTCTACATCACAGTCGAGAATTGTTGATAAGTTAATTAGTTCTAATGTTTTGGGTAAGGTGTTTTTTTCCCAAGATCTGTATGTTTTAAGAGTTACATCAAGTATATCTGCCAATTGTCTTTGTGTATATCCTTTTTCTTTACGTTTCTTTTTCAGATTTTTAGTAAATGTGTTTATTACATCTTCATGCTCAATTATAGGTATATTATTACTTATTTTCATTCAATATTCCTCCAACAATGAGTAGTAAATAGGTAATTGTTTACCTATATCATATCAGATACAATTAGACTTGTAAATAGCAAACAGTTAATAAGACGAAGTGAATACGAGGTGAAAGCATGATAAAAACAAACGAACACAATGTATCATTTAATGATTTAACAGTCGATACCGCAGGGCTTCAGGCATTAACGCACGCAGGTATTAAAACTGCAACAGAAATTGGAGTGGCAGCAGGAGCAAAGATTTATGTAGGAAGACGCGTTTTATGGAATGTAGCAAAAATCAGAAAATATCTGGACGAAATCTCTGAGTAAGGCGGTGATTCTATGGGAGTATATGAAAACCTGCTGCCGGGGAAAGAAAACGCACTGACACCAGAGTACCTTACTGTGAAATGTCACTTTTCCAGTGTCCGAATGCTTCAAAAACAGATCGAAGCAGAACGTAAGGCTGGCAAAGTCATATTATCAAACACCACGCCGCCTGGAGGCTATTATCTTCCAGCAGCAGGAGACACAATGGAAATTCGGAAGTTTATTCGCACGCTTGAGAATCGAGGAGAGAATACTTTACGGGTTTTGGAGAGTGCAAGAGAACTTTTGGAAGAGTTGGAAGGTGATAAGAATTGATTTTTGAAAGGATTTTATCACACTTTCAAGTTATGAAACGCGGGACAGGCAAGGCGCAATGCATTTGTCCGGCACATGTAGATACAAAGGCTAGTTTAACACTTACGGATGGTAATGATCGAGCATTGATTATGTGTCATGCTGGATGTAGTGCTGAGAAAGTTGTTGATGCAGCAGGATTAAAAATGTCAGATTTATTTTACGGAGATGGATTGGCAAAGGAAAGATGGCGAGCGTACATAGAGAATCGTGAAAAAAGAAAAATCGAGGCTGTGTACAATTATGCTTCCATTAATGGTGATTATGCTTATACGAAAGTACGATTAGAAGGCAAGAAAATGCTTTTTGGAATCTTGAGTAATGAACGTTTTGCTTATGGCCTAAATGGGAAAAATAAGAAAACGTTTAATGCAGTATACGGAAGCATATCCAGTATAAAAAGGGCTATTGAGAGAAAAGAACCAGTATTTATTCCAGAAGGTGAGAAAGATGTTAATACCTTAGTAAAAAAAGGATATACTGCTTTTTCATGTGGTGGTGCTAATGACTGGAATAAAAATGTATCTGAACTTTGTAAAGATGCAGATGTGATAGTTTTGGCAGATAATGATGATCCGGGAAAGAAATTAGCGTCTACTGTTGTAAGAGACTTAAAAGGTACTGCTAAGAGTATCAAGATAATTATTCCAATGCCAGAGGTGCCTAAAGCAGACATTACTGATTATTTTGAAGCAGGACATACTGTTGAAGAATTTGAAAATCTAATAAGGAATGTTGACGATACAGAGAAGGTTTGTACAGATGTTCAGCAAGATCAGAAGCAAGATGTAGGCAAAAAACGGGCCGTAACACAAAAAAGCAAGGACGAAGTAGCTGGAGGTCCGGCATTAGTCTTTAAATTCCTCGACTGCAACTATGATGAAGATGGAAATGTAAAAAGCGTAAAACAGCTTGTACATAATTTTGAAATCGTTATGGATAAAGACAGTCGTTTTGCCGGAAAAATCCGCCTTAATGAGTTTGCACAACAACCTTACTTATATGGTAATGTACCATGGGAAAATGAGAATAATTGCAGAGCATGGAGCAGTCATGATGATTCA
>OLNC01000219.1_pt1 | contig 67314 bp, 63 predicted proteins | sample 1672011 | NCBI WGS metagenome assembly OLNC01 (sample SAMEA3136636, study PRJEB25190) | human gut metagenome | biome: human gut; feature: human-associated habitat; material: faeces | place: Austria | collected 2013
TAAGACACCGCCCTTTCACGGCGGTAACAGGGGTTCAAATCCCCTTGGAGTCATTTCCTTAAATGGAATAATTAAATATGGTGCCATAGCCAAGTGGTAAGGCAAAGGTCTGCAACACCTCTATCCCCGGTTCAAATCCGGGTGGCACCTCTGTAAACTCCGGAATATCGAATTCCGGAGTTTGTTTTTTGTATTACATATCGGCAGAAATACTGAAAGATAACGTTTTCGCAAAACATTACACTATACAGGAAATAAAGAAAGAATCTATAGAAACTTCATTCGTAATAGAGTGATTTTCTATAGATTTATTGCGTTATAAGACAAAAAGTTGAATAATCTGACATCGTTTTCTGATCTTACATTAGAATACGATGTAGATGCAGCAGAAAATGCAGGGCTGATTGAAGAGGGATGGATTGATGAATTTCCGAATGACAGTTCTCCGTACACATCCACGATCGTATTTCTGGTAAGAAAAGGACTTCTGGTGGAGCAAGATGGAATTATCTGGCGGCATGGGCGTATGCGGATAAAAAGTTTGATGGCGACGAAGAAAAGATCAAAGACTTTATCAAGAAACTTTATGCAAACGTACTTGTACTGGATTCCGTAGCAATCGTAGATTCTGTAGTAGATAAAAAAGGAACCAGAGAGGTAGCGACGGAATATCTGAATTATCTGTATTCTGATGAAGCTCAGAGAATTGCAGGAGATAATTATTATCGCCCATCAAATGAGGACATTCTGAAAGAATATGCAGATGTCTTTGACTTGAATGTAAATCTTGTGACGATTGACGATTTTGGAGGATGGGAAAAAGCTCAGGAAACACATTTTGCGGATGGTGGTGTGTTTGACCAGATTTATGAAGAATAAGAAATAGAAATAAGAGCTCTCCCCGGCAGGACCATAAGATCACTGTGCTGGGGAGGGTTCTTTGCATTACATATTGAGGAGGCACTGGTGGCGCGTCCGTTGATGTGTAAAGTTATACACACAATTTATCCGCGATAAACAATTTTTCCACCGCAGATCGTGTAGTGGATTTTTCCGTACAGCTCAGATCCCTTAAACGGACTGTTGGAAGATTTGGAAGCAAAATCGGTGACGGTCCATATTTCATCCGGATCAAAGACTACAAAGTCAGCCGGAGCATTGACTTGAATGACACCGCCCGGCAGACGATAGAGCATTGCAGGATTGCAGGTCATTTTTTCCAGAAGTTCCATCAGGGTAAGATGCCCTTCTTTTACAAGGAAAGTAATACCGAGACCGAGGGAGGTTTCAAGCCCTGTGATACCGCTCGGAGCTTCTGTAAGCGGTTTTGCTTTTTCTTCCGTACTGTGAGGGGCATGATCAGTAGCAATCAGGTCAATCGTGCTGTCTTTCAGTCCCGCAATGATTGCCAGGCGATCTTTTTCTGTACGAAGCGGCGGATTCATTTTTGCAAGGGTGCCATGCTTCAAAAGTGCTTCTTCTGTTAAAGTAAAATGATGAGGCGTTGCTTCTGCATGGATATCAGCACCGAGCTTTTTTGCTGTGCGGACAAGTTCAACGGAGTTTGCGGAGCTGATATGCTGGATCACGACAGCAGCGCCGCTTTGAAGCGCAAGCATACAATCACGTGCTACCATAACTTCTTCTGCGATGGCAGGAGAACCAATGACATTAAGTTTTTCAGCGGTTTTTCCGGCATTGATACCGTTATTGGTGATAAAGGCTTTGTCCTCTTCGTGAAGGCTGATTGGCATATGAAGTGCAGCAGCCTTTTGCATTGCCTGATAGCAGAATACCGCGTCGAGAAGCGGAATACCATCATCAGTGAATCCACAGGCGCCTGCATTGGCAAGTGCATCGAAATCAGTCATTTTTTCACCATTCAGACCGTAGGAGACAGAAGCAGTCTGATAGATATGTATATTTTCTTTCTGTGCGCGCTCCAGAATATCTTTCAGAGTATCAACAGAGTCTACGGTAGGTTTTGTGTTTGCCATACAGATGACAGAGGTAAATCCGCCCTTTGCAGCTGCAAGTGAACCGGTATGGATATTTTCTTTGTAAGTGAGTCCCGGATCACGAAAATGCACGTGTGTATCGACTAATCCCGGAGCTACAGTCAGTCCTGAAAGGTCAAGAATTTCTTCTTCATTCTGCGGAACAAGGTTCTGGGCAAGTTCAGTGATAATACCGTTTGTAATACGGATGTCCCGAGGTGCGGCGGTTCGGGTAGCCGGATCAATAAGATGACCATTTTTAAGAAGCATAGTTTTCTCCCTTCTGACAGTGCAAGAGGATATTGCCAGTTCTTTTGCTTACTGTCACTAAATTAAATTCAGTATAGAAGAAACCGGAGAACTTTGTCAAGCTGACAAAATCCTCCGGTCTTATATTGGCAGTAAAATAATTAGTTTAATAGACAGAATATAAAATTATAAATCTACGCTGATATTCTGTTCTTTAATATTGTGTCTCCTGGCGTATCCGGTGAGAATAAGGGTAAGAGCACCATCTCCTGTAACGTTACATGCTGTACCAAAGCTGTCCTGAAGGGCAAAGATCGTCAGCATAAGAGCAGTACCTGTTTCGTTGAAACCGAGAACACCGGTAATCAGCCCGAGGGATGCCATAACAGTTCCTCCCGGAACGCCAGGTGCTCCGAGTGCGAAGATTCCGAGCAGCAGACAGAACAGAATCATGGTGCCAGGTGCCGGGATAGAGCCATACAGGATCTTTGAAATAGTCATAACAAAAAATACTTCAGTAAGAACAGACCCGCAGAGATGGATGTTGGCAAAAAGAGGAATACCAAACTGTACCATGTCTTTACGAAGTGGTTTTGCTTTGCCTGCACACTGAAGAGCAACTGCAAGAGTAGCAGCAGAGGACATGGTTCCTACCGCAGTCAGATAAGCCGGTCCATAGTGGCGAACAACTTCCATCGGGTTTTCATGTGAATATGCACCGGCAAGAAAATAGAGCAGTGCCATCCAGATAAAGTGACCAATCAGTACGATTACGATAACCTGAAGGAATACAGGAAGCTGTTTGGTAATAGATCCTTCGTAAGCAAGTCCGCAGAAAGTAAGTGCGATAAAGAACGGAAGGATCGGAATAATGATCTTGGATACGATGGAAAGCACGATTTTCTGGAATTCATCCAGTACACCGGTGATCAGCTTTGTCTGATTCCATGTAGCAGCCAGACCTACCATGATAGAAAATACCAGAGCACTCATAACGGACATGATCTGTGGAATGGAAAGTTCGAATACGACTTCCGGAAGTGTCTTAAGCCCTTCTACATCAGTAACAATGGAAAGATGTGGGATAAGTATATATCCTGCACCTGTGGAAAAAAGAGCTGCACCGATAGAAGATGCATAAGCGATCACAAGAGCAACACCCAGCATACGGGAGGCACTGTTGCCGAGCTTTGTGATAGATGGTGCAATAAACCCGATGATGATCAGTGGTACACAGAAGTTAATGAGCTGACCGAGAACATATTTCACTGTAACAACGATATTCAGAATAGCAACAGTCAGTGAAGCACCGTCCGTTTTGTTTAAAATGATACCTGCAATGATGCCGATGATAACACCGACCAACAGTTTGAAAGGCAGGCTTGTAAAGAAATTATTTTTTTTCATTTAGGTAGTCTCCCTGTAAAAAGATATAAATATAAGATCAACAGTCCTGATTGATATCAGCCTGGTCGATCATGACATTGAGAATTTCTGTATCGGTGAGACGCATGCCGACGCGTCCGATATATCCCATACTTTTGATGGTTTCTTCGATATCGTCTTTGATGATCCCCTCACCCGGAAGAAAACTTTTGTTCTGAATGCTGAGCTGGAAAGCCATCAGAGCGGCATCGACAGAAGAGGCGATCTTTGCAGCGCAGGATGGTTTGGCACCGTCACAGACGATTCCACCGACGTTTCCGAGGGTGTTGATGATCGTCAGGGATACCTGCTGGTAAGTACCGCCATACATGTAGGTGATTCCTGCACCGGCACCGCACGCTGCACTGACGGCGCCACAGTAAGCAGAAAGACTTCCTATATAGTATTTCTGGTGGATGGCGATCAGATTGCTGACAACGAGAGAACGACAGAGTTTCTCATGAGAAACTTCCCATTCTTCAGCAAAAACAATAACAGGGAGAGATACGGTCATTCCCTGATTTCCACTTCCGGAGTTGATTACAACCGGCATGGAACAGCCGCCCATACGGGCATCGCTTCCGGCAGCAGCCCTTGCACATGCTCTGGTCGTTACACTTTTGCCCCAGACATGCATAAGCGTTTTGCCGATCTGCGCGCCGTAGTTATTGTCCAGTCCCTCCTGAGAGATGGCGGAGTTCAGTTTGATCTGACGATCCAGAATCGGCTGTACATCTTCAATTTTTACCTGATCGGCAAAATCCAGGATGTCTTTGACTGCCAGTTTGGATTTATCCACAGTAGTAACATTGTCAGATTTGTATGGATTATCCAGAATTACTTCACCGTTCTTTTCGATATGGGTGATGTTGGTGTGCTGATGCTCGATAGTGACAGAAGCGTAATGTCCGCCTTTGATCACTTTGGCTGTGATGTAGAGGTTGTCTACATTCTGAACAAGAGAGCAGGAACAGACTTTCTTTGTAATCAGTTCTTTCGTGAGGGCAATGTCTTTGGGAGTTACTTCACTGAGTACTTCCAGAGCTTTGTCAGCATTTCCTCCGACAATGCCGAGAACAGCTGCAACGTCAATTCCTTTAAGTCCGCCGGAATTCGGAACAGTAACACCTTTAACATTCTTAATGATGTTTCCGCTCAGAAACATTTCCACCGTATCCGGAAATTCTCCGAGAATCTGGCGTGCTTTTGCCGCTGCATAAGCAATGGCAATCGGTTCTGTACATCCGAGTGCAGGTACCAGCTCCTGTTTCAGGATGTTCAGATAGTTTGCATATAATGCAGAGTCCATTAGTGGGTCTCCTTTCCCTTTAATACGCGTTTAAGCGTTTGTGCAATCAGTATATCCTGTTTTACAAAATATTACAATGTATTATGCAAAATAACAAATAATAAATATGATTTAACAAGTATGTATTCAGGGAAAAAGAACAATTTCCATAAAAAGTGAAATGTTCGACAAAAAGCGCTTTACATTTGAAAACTCATATGTTAGAATAATCAACTGTGTGATATATTTTCATATCCTTGCTCTCTGTACAGGCAGAGGGCCATAAAGACCACAAGGAGGTAAGAAAGCATGAACAAGTACGAATTAGCATTAGTTGTGAGCGCAAAAGTTGAAGACGAAGTTCGTGATGCAGTAGTAGAGAAAGCAAAAGGCTACATCGCTCGTTACAACGGAAACGTCACAGAAGTAGAAGAATGGGGTAAGAAGAAATTAGCTTACGAAATTCAGAAAATGCATGAAGGCTTCTACTATTTCATTCAGTTTGAAGCAGACGCACAGTGTCCGGCCGAAGTAGAAAGACATGTACGTATCATGGACAACGTATTAAGATACTTAGTCGTTCGTAAAGACGCATAATCTTTTTACAGATGGATTTTAGAAAGCACCATTAAGAAACCCGTTCACTCACTAAGAAGAAAGAGGTATAACAATGAACAAAGTAATTTTAATGGGACGCTTAACAAGAGATCCTGAGGTAAGATATTCCGCAGGAGAAAATGCACTGGCAATTGCAAGATATACATTGGCAGTCGACAGAAGATTTCGTCGTGACGGAGAAGCTACCGCTGATTTTATCAGCTGTGTTGTTTTCGGACGTGGCGCGGAATTTGCAGAGAAATATTTCCATCAGGGAATCCGCATTGTAGTCAGCGGTCGTATTCAGACAGGCAGCTACACGAACAGAGAAGGCCAGAAAGTTTATACAACGGAAGTTGTTGTTGAGGAACAGGAATTTGCAGAAAGCAAAGCATCCAGTGACAGCTATGCAGCATCACATCCTCAGCAGAATGCAGCACCGGCTCCGTCAATGCCGAGCCCGGGAGCAGCAAGCGCAGATGGCTTTATGAACATTCCGGATGGAATCGACGAGGAGCTTCCATTTAACTAAGCTCTTAATTTAAACTGAAAGAAATATGAACAGGAGGAAACCATCATGGCTTACAATAGAGGCGAAAGACCGGACTCTCCAATGAAGAGAAGAGGCGGACGCAGAAGAAAAAAAGTTTGTGTATTCTGCGGTAAAGAAAACAATGAAATCGATTACAAGGATGTAGCAAAACTCAGAAAATATGTTTCTGAAAGAGGTAAAATCCTTCCGAGAAGAATCACAGGAAACTGTGCAAAACATCAGAGAGCTCTGACTGTTGCTGTTAAGAGAGCACGTCATCTGTCCCTGATGCCATACGTTCAGGACTAATCTGATCGATATAGCGTATATGAGCGGCTGTCACCTAAAAGACGGAATTCTGTCTGGAGGGTGGCAGCGTTTTTTTTCTGAAAAAAGACACCGAAGCTGTTTTCTTTACAATTTTATGGTAAAGTCCCGGTGAATCTGTTATAATAGAAAATAGCATCGTTGTTAAGAATAAGAAAAAGAATGGTAAAGAGTGTTATGAGTGGAAAATTAAAATTAAAAGGCCATCTGAAGCATTTAGCCCGCTGGCCATTGTATTTATCCGTTCTGCTGATTGCATTGAATATTCTGGTATACGTGATCAACATAAAAGCCGGTGCAGTTGTCACTATGGGCAATATCCTCTATCTTGTGGCAGCAGTTGCACTTTTGCTTTATCACAGACCACTGTTGTTCAATGATCTGATTGCTTTTGCCAGCCAGTATGAATTTCTTGAGAAACGTGTTCTTGAGGAACTGGCGCTTCCATATGCAGTGATGGATATGCAGGGAAGGATGATCTGGTCCAACAGAATGTTTGCCCGGCTGACGGGGAAAGATTCCTTCTATCATAAAAATGTCAGCACGCTTTTTCCGGATATTACAGCAGACAAACTTCCGGGAAAGGATGGAAGGGACATTGCAGAACTCAGTACGCAGTTTGGAGACCGCATTTACCGGATCTCTATGCAGAAGATGATGCTCGGTGAATCCGTTGCTCCATCAAAACTTCTGATGGATTTTCCGGATACGACCAGCCTGATCGCGATGTATCTCTATGATGAGACAGAGCTGAAAGAGTATATTCAGGCAAATGAGGACAATAAGCTGGTAGTTGCGCTGGCTTACCTCGATAATTATGAAGAAGCACTGGAAAGTGTTGAAGATGTAAGGCGCTCTCTTCTGATCGCACTGATTGACCGTAAGATCACGAAATACTTTTCCAATTATGACGGACTTGTTCGTAAACTGGAAAAAGACAAATATTTCCTGATTATGAGACAGAGTTCTCTTGAAGCTCTGAAAGAGCAGAAGTTCCATATCCTTGAAGAAGTAAAGACGGTAAATATCGGTAATGAAATGACGGTGACACTAAGTATCGGTATTGGTTTGAATGCCCCGACTTATCTTCAGGATTATGAATATTCACGTATTGCAATCGAGATGGCACTTGGACGCGGTGGCGACCAGGTTGTTATCAAGAATGGTGAGAAGATCACTTATTACGGCGGTAAAGCACAGCAGATGGAAAAGACTACCAGAGTCAAAGCCAGAGTAAAGGCACAGGCACTCAAGGAATTTATGAGCACTAAAGAGCGCGTTGTCGTCATGGGACATAAGATCACAGATGTTGATGCACTTGGAGCTGCCATTGGTATTTACCGTGCAGGTAAGACACTTGGCAAACCGGTACACATAGTTGTTAATGATCCGTCTACTTCAATCCGACCGCTGATGGCAGGATATATGAACAATCCGGACTATGAACCGTCCATGTTTATTGACCGTAATCAGGCAATCGATCTGGTCGATGACAATACTGTCGTTGTCGTGGTTGATACGAACAAACCGAGTTATACAGAGTGCGAAGACCTTTTGTATCTGACAAAGACAATCGTGGTACTGGATCATCACCGCAGAGGGAATGAAGTCATTCAGAATGCGGTACTTTCCTATGTGGAGCCGTATGCATCCTCTACCTGTGAGATGGTTGCCGAGATTTTGCAGTACTTTTCAGATGATCTCCGTCTGAGAAATATTGAAGCGGACTGTCTGTATGCGGGAATTATGATTGACACAAATAACTTTATCACAAGAGCAGGTGTGCGTACTTTTGAGGCGGCTGCTTTCCTGAGACGCTCCGGTGCGGATATGACACGTGTCCGTAAGATGCTCCGTGATAATATTGATTCCTATAAAGCAAGAGCTGAGGCAGTACGTACTGCAGAAATCTACCGTGGATGTTTTGCTATTGCACAGTGCCCGAGCAAAGGGCTGGAAAGTCCTACGGTTGTCGGTGCACAGGCTGCCAATGAACTTCTGAATATTGCAGGAGTGAAGGCATCTTTTGTTCTGACCTCTTATAACAAAGAAGTCTACGTCAGTGCCCGTGCGATCGATGAAGTCAATGTGCAGATCATGATGGAAAAGCTTGGCGGCGGCGGACATATCAATATTGCCGGTGCACAGGTCAGACGCCCGATGGATGAAGTCGAAGATATGATCAAAGAAATTATAAATGAGATGTATCAGGAGGAAGAAACAAAGAAATGAAAGTAATTTTATTAGAAGACGTAAAATCTCTTGGAAAAAAAGGACAGATCGTGAATGTCAGTGACGGATACGCAAGAAATATGATCTTACCGAAAAAACTTGGTGTGGAGGCTACTCCGAAGAACCTCAACGATCTGAAACTTCAGAAAGCCAATGCAGAAAAAGTTGCGCAGGAGAATCTCGAAGCAGCACAGGCTTTTGCAAAAGATCTCGAAACAAAAGAAATCATTCTGACACTGAAAGTAGGAGAGGGTGGAAGAACATTCGGTTCTGTTTCCTCCAAAGAAATCTCCGAAGCAGCTAAAACTCAGCTTGGTCTCGACATCGACAAGAAAAAGCTGCAGCTTCCGAATCCGATCAGAAATCTTGGTGTGACACAGGTTCCGGTAAAACTTCATCCTAAGGTAACCGGAAGTCTGAAAGTCTGGATCAAAGAAGCATAAGAAACAAGGAGTGGGCACGATGGAAGAAGCACTGATAAAAAGAATACCACCTCACAGTCTGGAGGCCGAACAATCAGTAATTGGTGCCATGCTTCTTGACAGGGATGCCATTCTGGTTGCATCCGAGATTCTGACAAGTGATGATTTTTATCAGAATCAGTATGGAATTATTTTTGATGCAATGGTGGAACTCTGTAATGAGGGCAAACCGGTAGATCTGGTCACTCTGCAGAATCGCCTGAAAGAAAAAGATCTGCCGCCGGATATCAGCAGTATGGAATATGTCCGTGAGCTGATCGAGGCAGTTCCGACTTCAGCAAACGTAAAATACTATGCAAACATCGTCAGTGAAAAAGCGCTTCTCCGTCGCCTGATCCGGGCAACAGAGGATGTGGCAAATACCTGCTATCTCGAGAAAGAAAGCACAGAAATGATTCTTGAGGAGTCTGAGAAAAAGCTTTTTAATATTCTTCAGAGAAGTATCGGCGGAGACTATGTACCGATTCAGCAGGTCGTCCTGAATGCAATCAATAATATTGAAAAAGCATCGAAATTAAAAGGTAGTGTAACCGGTATTCCAACCGGATTTATTGATCTGGATTATAAGACATCGGGAATGCATCCATCGGATCTGGTACTGATCGCAGCCCGTCCTTCGATGGGTAAAACGGCATTTGTTCTGAATATCGCACAGTATATGGCATTCCGTAAGGATGTTACCGTGGCTATCTTCAGTCTCGAAATGTCAAAGGAACAGCTGGTGAACCGTCTGCTTGCGATGGAATCCCATGTAGACTCTCAGAACATGCGTACCGGTAATCTGAAGGATGAGGACTGGACAAAGCTTGTAGAGGGTGCAGATATCATCGGACGTTCCAATCTGATCATAGATGACACACCGGGAATCAGTATCGCAGAAATGCGTTCAAAGTGCAGAAAATATAAGTTGGAACATAATCTCGGAATCATCATGATCGACTATCTTCAGCTGATGAGCGGAAGCGGAAAGAGTGATTCCCGTCAGCAGGAGATTTCCGATATTTCCCGTTCACTCAAGGCACTTGCGAGGGAACTGAGCGTGCCGGTCATTGCACTTTCGCAGCTGAGCCGTGCTGTAGAGCAGCGACCGGATCACCGCCCGATGCTTTCGGATCTCCGTGAGTCCGGAGCAATTGAGCAGGATGCCGACGTCGTAATGTTTTTGTATCGTGATGACTATTATCATAAAGATACTGAGAAGAAAGACATTGCAGAAGTTATCATTGCGAAGCAGAGAAATGGCCCGATCGGCACGATCGAACTGGTATGGCTGCCTCGTTATACACAGTTTGTGAATATGAAAAAATAGACAATATGTGCTGAATGCAGCCATATACCGCGGAATTATACAGTTCCGATGGTGTAGGGCTGTTTTTTTGTCGGACTGTTTTCATTGAATTTGAGAAAAATCCTGTCTATAATAAATTGTAGCGAATTTCATAAGGAGGTGCGGGATGGAGACACGTTATACAGTCAGACAGACAGTTGAGATGACTGACGTCAAGTCCTATGTTCTGCGGTACTGGGAGGAAGAACTGGAGCTTCAGATCCATAGAAATGAACTGGGACACCGTTATTACACCGGATATGATATTCAGCTTTTCTTGAATATAAAAGAACTGAAGAGGCGGGGGCTACAGCTTCGTGCAATCAAAAAACTGATTCCTCAGATCACTGCATCCATGAGTGGATTCGAAGAAAGTGGGGCGGCATTGCTGGAAGGTGTTGCAGAGGACATATCGGAAGGTGCGCAGACAAGAGCAGAAGAAGATATAAATACAGAAAAGAGGACAGATACCGTCAAAGCAGAAATACACAATAATGAAAAAATTCTGGAATTTCAGACGATCCTTGAGCGATTGATCGCGCAGGAATTACGCTCTCAGAATGAAGACGAGGAACGGTGCCGGTCGCTTGATTTTGCAATACGGAGGCAGCAGATGGCAAGGCGTGAAGCCGCGGCTGCATCCGAAAAAAAGGGAAAAAGAAAACACCGGGACGGCGTAGAGAAAAAATAAAGAAGAACAGAAAAAAGCTACGGCAGATGCCGCAGCTTTTTTGTTGTTGTGAATGAAATTATTCAGCTGGATGGATTGCTTCTGTAGGACAGGCGTCAGCGCAAGTTCCACAGTCAAGGCATGCATCAGCATCAATTTCAAAATGCTCTGCACCTTCAGAGATAGCTTCAGCTGGACATTCAGCTGCACAAGTTCCACAGCTTACACATTCATCAGAAATTACATATGCCATTATTAATATCCTCCTTTTTTCTCGTTAGTACCCTTACAGGTTCTATATCGTTATTCTAATATATATCTTTCGGGATTACAAGTACAAATTTGTGAACAAAATTTGATATTTAAGGTTGATTCCTACTAACTTTTATATTATAATGAGAAATAACGGAAAATTTAAGAAATATTTTTTCCGTAAGAAAAGGAGGAAATTACGATGGCAAAAGTTACAAAAGATATGCTGATTGGCCAGTTGATTACTTTAGATCCAAATATCGCACCAATTCTTATGAGAGCAGGTATGCACTGCCTTGGCTGCCCGTCTTCACAGATGGAATCACTGGAAGAAGCTGCTATGGTTCATGGAATGGATGTTGATGTACTGGTTCAGCAGATCAATGACTTTCTTGGAGAATAATATCCAACCATTTTTAATGAAAAAGACTGGCGAAGATGCCAGTCTTTTTATTGCATTGCATCAATCAGAGCTGTGTAAGCTGCTGTAATGCATTTTCAGAGATCAGTTCTCCGTGTTCTTTAAGGTGTGCTTCACCGGCAATCGAAAACGGTCTGCTCTTACCGTACTCAGAAAGAATGTTGCAGACTTTGTTGAATTCCTCAGGTGAGTAACCAGACTGATGGATGACGAGCTGATAACGAGCCTCATTGCCTTCTTTGTATAGTGTGTTGAGACCGGTAAAGAAACTGTTCAGGCCATGAGCGGCAGCAATGACATCATCAAGCTGGTTGAAGCAGAAAAGACGTGTCAGATTGACTGCCGGAGTATCTGAAGAAGCAGCAGGAGATTCCTGGCTGTCTTTTTGTGTGGTGGCCTGCTTTCGGGAAGAACCACCTTTCATTTTTGCTTCGCATATTTTCTGAAAAATATCGATGATGTTATCAGCACCGTCAAGCTGAAGTGGCTCAGCCGGTGAATTTTCCTTATATGGTGAAAACTTGGAAAAACGTGTATCCAGTTCATCAGGATCTTCGACTTTGGTTATGATGAGGATGATACTGTCAAGATTGACCGGAATTGCCTCGATCATCAGCGGAATATTGTCAGCTTCAAAGCCAAACTGCATCTGTGCCTGCTGCATCATATCGCGGAAAAGCTTCTTGGCTTTCTCGGAGCCGTAGGCAAGTTCTTTGAGATTGACCTGATGTGTTTCCAGATCCTCACGGGTTAAAGTACAACGGATTTGGTTTTCATTGATTTTCTCTATTTTCATTTTATCACATCCTATTCTTGTTCCCCTGTCTCTGCAATATTATATACCACAACCCTACAGAATGTAAAGAAATACAATTTGCCTGTTTATAAAAAATTTAGAAAAAAAGTGGAAATTTTTTGATAAAATGACAAAAGCGCTTGCATATATCAAAAATACAGGTATAATAAACCGTAAGAAAAAATATTTGTGTAGCGGATAGTTGAAAAACATTTTTTTACAGCAAACCAACACTTACACAATAACACAATTCTTTTTACATAAAGTCATTGCCAGAAACATGTCCTGCAGCATTCACGCTGTGGCAGCAAGCAATTTCCCTAAGATTAAGTTCAATTATCGTGCCGGTATTTTTTCTTAAACCTATCAGGTGTTTTCTAAAATCAAAATAACAAGGAAGGGAGGAAAGGATTAAGGAAGTATGTCACATGACAAGAAACACAATAATTCCGTAAAACCTCTGAAGTCAGAGCTGAAGCTTTACCGCAGACAAGGAGTAGAGCTTTATCTGGATGGCAGTCCAAGTAAGCCGAAGACGATAGCGAGAGCCTGTATGATCGCAGAAGACGGATGTTATATGCGGGATTATACAGAAGATGAGAACGGACGGATCGCAAGAGTAGATTTTGACCGGATAAAAAACACCTAGGGCATATAGGAAGAAGGGATTTTCTGATTTGCCTGTAAGCAGCTTTCCCTACAATACTTAACCATATGTCAGAAGATCCCTTCCTGAAAAGCAGAACAGTTTTGCATAAATGCGAAATTTTAAATAAACAACACAAGCCATAAAAAACATGATATAATAAATCTGTATATGTCAATTTTCAGAAGAAACTGCAGAACACTCAGAGATTCTCTGAGTCAAAAGGGAGAAACAGATGAAACATGGGACAGAGAAACAAATGAAGAAACAGCAGAAGCCGGTAGTGATTGTCTGTATATTGATTTTAGTACTGGCAGCTGTCGGCGTGGGAACGCACTTTATCAAAAAGTATATTCCTACGAAGGAGCGAATGGATTTGACGGAATATTATGGGCAGACGGGCGAAGACGAAATGACAGTTATTCTTGGCACAGATATTATGGAGACGAAGGCGGTAAAATCCGGAGACAGGGTGTATCTTCCGCTGGATATGGTAAATACATACCTGAATCAGAGATATTACTGGGACAGTGCGAACCAGCAGATTCTTTATGCTACGCCATCAGAACTGCAGTATTATCCGGCTTCAGGGAGTGGAGACAGTGAGGTCTGGTTAAAGGATGATACGGTATATCTGAATCTCGACTTTATAAAGAAATATACAGATCTGGATGCGTATGTATATGACAATCCTTCAAGAATTGCGATCCAGCATCAGTTTACATCCGTAAATACTGTAACTGTAAAGAAAGATACCAGTATTCGCTATCGTGGAGGTATCAAATCCCTGATTCTGACAGATGTCAGCAAAGGTACGACACTGCTCTATATGGAAGCATTGGAAGACTGGGTACAGGTGGCAACCATGGATGGTTATATCGGATATGTCCGGAAGGATACTCTTTCCGATATGGAGACAAAAGATTTCGAGAGAGATTTCCAGAAAGAAGAATATACTTATCTTACCATGGAGGATAAAGTGAATTTAAGCTGGCATCAGGTGACGACACAGGAGGCAAATGCTTATCTTGCAGACAGCATTGCAAATATCAGCGGAGTCAATGTGATTTCTCCTACATGGTTCTATATTCAGGATACAGCAGGAAATATCGGAAATATTGCATCAGCAGATTATGTGTCACTGGCACATGAGAGAGGCCTGAAAGTATGGGGGCTGATTGACAACTTTACTGCAGATGTCAGTACGACAGAGACACTTTCGCAGCTGGCATCCAGACAGAATATCATTCAGCAGCTTGTACAGGCAGCTTTATCGGTAGGTCTTGATGGAATTAATGTAGATTTTGAATCACTCAGTGAGGATGCAGGACCGCATTTTCTTGAATTTTTGAGAGAACTGTCGATTGAATGTCATAAAAATAATCTGGTGGTTTCGGTGGATAATCCGGTTCCGGAAGATTTTACCAGTCACTATGACAGAAAGGAACAGGGGCTGGTCGTAGACTATATTATCATTATGGGATATGATGAGCATTATGTTGGTTCTGATGCAGGATCTGTTGCATCTCTTCCGTGGGTTGAACAGGGGGTACAGGATACGGTCACTGAGGTTACACCGGAGAGAACTATTCTTGCGATTCCGTTCTATACAAGGCTCTGGAAGACTACCGGAGGTGCTGTGACCAGTGAAGCAATCGGAATGGATGAGGCACAGAATGTCCTCAGTGCAAATGCAGTAGAGCCCGTCTGGGATGGAAGCGTCGGACAGAATTATGCGACCTTCGAGCAGGACAATTCTACATATCAGATTTGGCTGGAAGATGCGCAGTCGATTGCCGAGAAAGTAAAACTGATTCCGAAGTATAATCTGGCTGGTGTGGCGCAGTGGAAACTCGGATTTGAGAACGGCAGCATCTGGCAGACGATCAGCGACAATTTGCAGGCAGCATCCTGAGAAAATTCTGACAGATAAGAAACTTTACAGAAGATAACATACAGAAAAGCACTTTACTCAAAGAAAAAATCTTCAGCATAGATGGCTGAGACAATACCTGAGTAAAGTGCTTTTTATTTTATAAAGAAACGTTCATAAATTCTTTTCTTATACAGGAGCGATGAAAAATCCCATAAATGGAAGGAGGCCGGTACTTTCGTACCGGCGCGTATGAAAAAGAAAAATATTTTATAGAAAGCTTTCGCTCTCTACAGTGACTACTATACTAGATAAGTGTGAAAAAAATGTGATGCGATTTTGAATAAATTGTGAAGAAATCAATTTTTTACATCAGAATTTTTTCCATGTCCCTTTAAAGAAGAGAAGCAACAGTGGAAAAATCTCCAGTCGTCCGGCAAGCATGTCGAAAATCAGGATACACTTAGAGAAATAAGAGAAAGAACTGAAATTTCCCATAGGCCCGACAATCTCAAGTCCGGGGCCGATGTTGTTAAGTGTTGCGGTGACTGCGGTAAAGTTGGTAGTCATATCAAAGTTATCCAGTGATACAAGCAGTATTGATACTGCAAAGATCAGAAGATAAAGAGTCAGATAGATATTGGTGGATCTCAAAATATCGTGAGTGATCGTTTTCTGATCCATTTTAATCTTTTTGACAGCATTTGGATGCAGATATAACTGGAACTCTTTTCTTGCAGCTTTACAGAGAATCAGAATACGTGAAACTTTGATTCCACCGCCGGTACTGCCGGCACATGCACCAACAAACATCAGCAGCACAAGAATTGTTTTTGACAGGGCGGGCCATTGATTAAAGTCAGCACTGGAAAACCCGGTTGTGGTGATGATGGATCCGACCTGAAATGCTGCCTGCTGTATGGAAACACCAAGATTCTGAAACAGGTGCATAGTATTAAGTCCGATTACAAGAACTGCAGCAGCAATGATTCCGAAGTAGTAGCGGACTTCTTCGAATTTAAGTGCCTGTCGGATCTTTTTTGTAAGGATCAGATAATATGCGGAAAAGTTTACTCCGAATAAAATCATAAATATTGTTGTGACAATCTGACAATAGGTGCTGTAACTTCCCATACTGTCATTTCTGATACCGAATCCACCGGTACCTGCAGTGCCGAATGCAATACATAATGTATCGAATAAAGGAATATTTCCAATCAGAAGCAGAACAATCTGAAGGAATGTCATTCCGATATAGATAGAATACAGAATTTTTGCTGTCTGCTGTACCTTTGGCACCAGTTTACTTACAGAAGGTCCTGGGCTCTCTGCTTTCATCAGATTCATATGATAACCGCCTGCAAGTGGAAGCAGGGAGAGCAGAAATACCAGAACACCCATACCACCGATCCAGTGTGTGAAACTACGCCACATAAGAATACAGTGAGGAAGAACTTCTACATCCGTGAGGATACTGGAACCGGTCGTAGTAAAACCGGAAACAGTTTCAAAAAAAGCATCGATCGGATGCGGGATGGAGCCGCTCAGTACAAATGGAACGGATCCAAAGATGCAGAGTGCCAGCCAGCTTAATGCAACAGCAACGCATCCGTCTTTTGTGTAAAATACTTTGTTTTTTGGTTTGCGAGCTGTCAGAGGAATACCGGCAATAAGGCAGAGTATCATGGAGATCAGGAAAGCAAAGAATTCATGTTCCTGATAAACAAGGGCTGTGATACAGGGAAGCACCATGAAGATTGCCTGAAAGTTACATACCCATCCTACGATATATGCAATTATACGAAAATTCATCGATACACCTCATTTTACGCAAGGATATCGCGAATATCGCGAAGGCCCTTGTGTGTAGTTACAATAATGACATTATCACCAATCTGGATAGAGTCCTGACCTCGTGGAATCCGGACAGTTCCTTCACGGGTAAGGCAGCATACGAGGAGATTTGGCTTGAGATTTAAGTCTGCAAGCGGTATGCCTACTACAGGGGATTCATCACGGATGATAAACTCCAGTGCCTCTGCCTGATTATCAAGGACATGATAGAGTGTTTCCACATTACTGCCGATTGTATTCTGCATGGCACGTACATAACGAAGAATAGAATCAGAGGTGATGTATTTAGGATAAATAACACTTCCGATATCAAGATCATCAATGACGTCTTTATATGGAAGACGGTTGACTTTTGCAATCAGCTTTGCCTGTGTCAGGTTCTTGGCCGACAGGGAAAGAAAGATGTTTTCTTCATCCATATTGGTCAGTGTGACGAAAGATTCTACAGTGGAGAGCCCCTCTTCAAGAAGCAGGGAACGGTCAGTTCCGTCTCCGCAGATGATCGTTGCATCCGGAAGCATTTCACTGAGTTCCTCGCAGCGGTCTTTATTTTTATCAATAATTTTGACATTGATCTTGAGGTCGGATAAAGTCTTTGCAAGATAATAAGAAATTGTACCGCCACCAATGATCAGAGTATTTTTGACCTGATGCGTCTTGAGGCCGATTTTTTTGAAAAAATGGGCAGTGTTTTTCGGAGTTGCGATGATAGAAACAAAATCACCATTATGAACCAACTGATCACCACCCGGAATACTTAAAGTTGTTTTACTTTCGATTGCGCAAAAAAGAACATCGCAGCGATACTTGTCTGTAATCTGAGAGATGGACATTCCATCCAGACCAAATTCCGGAAGAACCTTAAACTTCAGAAGCTCTACACGGCCTCTGGAAAATGGATCGATTTTGATTGCGGCTGGGAAACGGAGCAATCGTGAAATTTCTCTGGCAGTTGCCAGTTCCGGATTGATGATCATGGACAGTCCGAGACGCTCTTTGATGAAACTGATCTCTTTGCTGTAGATCGGATTACGTACACGGGCGATGGTCTGACAGTGACCTGTCTTCTGTGCAATAAGACAGCAGAGCAGGTTCAGCTCATCAGAAGCAGTTACTGCAATCATGATATCAGCGGTCTTTACACCAGCCTCCATAAGTGTATTGATACTGGCACCGTTGCCGACGATTCCCATTGCATCGATATCCTCAGTAAGATCATTGATAACATCCGGATCAGTGTCGATCAGCGTCAGATCGGTATCTTCTTCCTGCAATTGATCCGCAAGGGTGCGTCCAACTTTTCCACACCCAACAATTATAATATGCATGGTTTCCTCCATAAAATAAAGTATATTTCTATTTATAAGCGTTTTCATTATATCACTCTATATGAGAATTTTAAACATATAAAATGGTTTTTGTGTAAAATCCGTGTTATATTAAAACTACAGTTTTGCAAACAAAAAGAGTATGCTGTTTGTATGCAAAAATAACGAAGGGAGCTTTTTATGAGTGCAGTTGATGAAACAGTCAGTAAAGTAGATCAGGGACTGCAGGAAATGGGAATCGGCAGTGTAAAAGAAAGTATCGAGGATATTCTGGACTTTAAACAGTATCTGCAGAATCAAATTCCAGCAGTGACCGGATTTTGTATAAAAGTTGTATTGTCGATTATTGTATTTTTTGTAGGCAGAAAAATCATTCGTTGGATACTGAAGGTTATGCGACGTTCACTGGAACGCGCGAATGTGGATGCCGGAGTGATTCAGTTCGCCTCTTCTGCGGGAAAAGCGATTTTGTATATCCTGCTGATCATTAATATTGCAGTGAGTCTTGGGGTAAAAGAGTCGTCAGTGGCGGCTTTACTCGGAACTGCCGGCGTAACGGTTGGTCTGGCACTGCAGGGCGGACTTGCGAATCTGGCAGGCGGTGTTCTCCTGCTTTTGTTTAAGCCGTTTGTAGTGGGAGATTATATTATTCGGGATCAGTCGAATGGCTGTGAAGGTACGGTTGCAAAGATTGAGATCTGCTATACAACACTTCTCAGTATTGACAACAAGAAAATTGTAGTTCCGAACGGTACATTGTCCAACAGTACGATCATTAATGTGACGGCGAAAGAGAATCGTAAACTTGAGATCAAAGTAGGAATTTCTTATGAGGCAGATATTCAGAAGGCCAAGACCATTCTGGAAAAAATACTGAAAGAAGATCCTGATACAAAGAGTGACAGCCGGGAAATGGTTGTTTTTGTAGATGAACTGGCGGAAAGTGCCGTGATCATGGGATTAAGAGTGTGGGTTGCAACTGAGTCCTACTGGGCGGTAAAATGGCGTCTGAATCAGAAAATAAAAGAAGAATTTGATGCAAATGGAATTGTAATTCCATACAATCAGATGGAAGTCTATGTACATCAGGAATAGAAAGTAAATTAAGATGTGGTGATATGTAAATTACGACATGATAAAAGTAAACCTTTTTACAATGATAGGTTGACAATCTGAGAACGCTGTGTTAAATTGTTAAAATCAAAGCAAAGATCAGATGACAGAAGTCTGTTATCGCGAGGAGGACAAAATGAGTACAGTAGCAGCAACCAGAAGTAAAACTTATGACATTGTATACATTGCCGTTTTTGCAGTGATCATGGCAATCTGTTCCTGGATTTCCATTCCGGCAGCAGTTCCGTTTACATTGCAGACGTTTGGTGTTTTTATTGCCGTAGGCATTCTCGGAGGAAAAAGAGGAACACTTTCTGTTCTGGTATTTATCCTTCTCGGAGCCATCGGTGTACCGGTATTTGCAGGATTTTCCGGCGGAATCGGTGTTCTTGCAGGAACGACCGGTGGATATATCATCGGATTTCTTTTCTCCGCACTTGTAATGTGGGCAATGGAAAAACTTCCTGGCAAAAAAGCAGTGATGCAGATTGTTTCTATGATCGTAGGACTGATTGTCTGTTATGCATTTGGTACTGCATGGTTTATGATCGTTTACAGCAGAGCAAACGGAGCTGTTGGTCTGGCAACCGTTCTTGGATGGTGCGTGATTCCGTTCATCATTCCGGATATCATCAAGATCGTACTTGCTTATGGACTCTCCAGAAAGCTTCGTAAATTTGTAGCATGATCCGGCTGAGACCTCACCATGGGATGTGTCTGGCGTATTTCGAAGGAAAAGGTTACAGTGATGATTTTACCGAAAATATGCAGCATATGCTGGAACTTCTGGAAAAAGGTGCAGAGGTGGAGATGACCGTTTCCGGTGATGAAATTTGCAAAGCCTGCCCCAATCTTAAAAGTGGAGTATGTTTAAGTGCAGATCTCGTAGAACATTACGATCGGAAAGTACTGGAGCATTGTGGATTAAAAGAAAAAGAAAGTCTGAGTTTCCGGGAGTTTGTGGATAACGTACAGAAAAATATCATCGAGACCGGAAAACGCGAGGAAATCTGTGGTGGCTGCCAGTGGAATGAAATATGCAGACGGAAAGAAAGCAGATGGAAATAAGTATGAAATTAGAAACGTGCCATACAGTCAGAGTACTATGTGGCACGTTTCTTGTGTTATGCAGTCTTTTCGGCGCCAAAGAAAATAATTACCGCTCCGGCTGCTGCAGAAATTGTCGCAAACAAAAGCATGGTATTAACTCCGGAGAAATCGATCAGCGCACCGCCCAGGAAAGCACCGATCACACTGCCAAGTGTGTAAGTCATCGTGATATATGCCTGACCTTTGATTGCATCTTCTGTATCCATAATGGAATTTACATAATAAACGGATGCCGCTGCCATCAGACCCCAGCCGAGCATCTGAAAGATCTGGATGCCGTAGAATACCGTCATGTTGGGTGCAAGCAGAGAGCCAAGTGATTTCAGTGTGAAGAAAATTCCGGTGAGGCGGAACCAGGTATCACAACGTGCTTTTTTCAGCATATAGCCAAACAGGAATAAGGTCGGAAGTTCGGACATTGCTGCAATCGCGGTTGCTGTTCCCATTTCTGAACTGCCGCCGCCCTTGCTCTGAACAATCTGGAAAGTAAAACTGTTCAGAAGAACATGTCCGAGATAAATCAGGATACATCCTGTAAGTACGATCGTAAAACGTTTATATTTGCGAAAGAACTGTAATGGATTTGACGTTTTTTCCTTAACGTTATCCTTTGTCGGCACTGAGTTGCTTTTGGTAAATGGAAACAGTGCCAGACAGCCCATCAGTATAAGTGTAACAATCATGATGCATACCGGTACTGCCGTAATTCCGGTGCGTGATGTGATGATTCCAAGAACATAGGATAATGCTGCATAAGCGACTGAACCCATTCCGCGGGCAATGCCGAAATTAAGTGTCTGCCCCTGATTGATGCTTTCCATTCCCAATGAATTGATAAATGGAGTCAGAAGCTGGAGCAGGGTAACGCCGCATCCATAAACAACTCCGGTCAGCAATATTGATTTGCAGAAAAGAAGGGCAATTCCGAGAATCAGCTGCAGCACCAGCAGTAACTGCAGGAATTTTTTCAGGGAAGGGCTTTCCGGACGGTCTGCATAACTGGCAAGTACCGGCTGAAGAACTGCTGACAGGATACCGGCGATTGCGATGATGATGCCGATCTCTGTATTGGAAAAGCCACTTCCAAGCAGATAAAATCCGGAATATCCCATGATTGCCGCAAAATTCATCCAGTACAACCCCTGGATAAAGGCATAAATGGGCGTTAAATTTTTATTTTTTGCTGAAGACATAATAAAGACTCCTTTGATATGTATTGTTTCTATTATACATTGGATTGGGAAACGGATAAAGTATAAAATACTTGCAGATTTCATTTTTTTATTTTAAGATGAAAAATAGTTGCAGAATATGGATGCAAAACAGGAGGAAAGCCAAAATGAAGAAAAAAATAGATGTTTATGAACATATGGGAGAAATTCTGAAAAGGGTAAAATCAGGAGTACTCATCACTGGTAAAGCTGATGATAAAGTAAATTCCATGACTATCTCATGGGGAATGGTTGGAATCGAATGGGGAAAACCGATTTTTGTTACCTTTATCAGAGAAAATCGCTTTACAAGGAGCCTCATTGAAAAGACCTGTGAATTTACAGTCAGCATTCCGGTTGACGACAGTGCAAAAAAAATTCTCAGTTTCTGCGGTTCAAAATCCGGCAGAGATGTAGATAAAGCAAAAGAACTCGGTTTTACCTATGAAGAACCGGAAATGACTTCTGTACCGGGAGTAAAAGAACTCCCACTGACACTTGAATGTAAGATCGCTTACAAACAGGCACAGGATATGAATGCAATGACCGAAGAAAACAGAGCCAAATTCTATCCGCAGGATGTAGACAGTCTGTTTACCGGTTCAAACAAAGATACACATGTGGCATATTACGGAGAAATCGTAAATGCATATGTAATTGAATAAATATTAGTTCAAATGTGAAAACAGCTCCCCGTCAGTGGGGAGCTGAATTTTTTGCATTGTGTATTGAAGCAGTGCCATGAGCATATTCTCTGATTCAGGAATTTTTACAGGATGCTTCGCACGGGCAGTCAAAGCTCGGATTGAAAGCGTAGAAATTCTTTTCATCAAGCTGTTCCTGTACAGAACGGAGTGCTTCACCGAAACGCTGGAAATGCACGATTTCACGAGCTCTCAGGAATCGGATAGGATCTGCAACTTCCGGAATGTCACGTACTACACGAAGGATGTTGTCATAAGTTGCACGTGCTTTTTGTTCTGCGGCAAGATCTTCAAACAAATCCGTGATAGGATCTCCTTTGCTCTGGAATTCACAGGCATTGAATGGAACTCCTCCGGCAGCCTGCGGCCACACACCAACCGTATGATCAATATAGTACGGTCCGAAACCACTCTTTTCGATTTCCTCCATGGACAATCCTCGGGTAAGCTGATGAACGATCGTGGAAACCATTTCCAGATGCGCGAGTTCTTCCGTACCGACATCATTCAGGACAGCAACGGCTGTTCGGTTAGGCATCGTAAAACGCTGGGAGAGGTAACGCATGGATGCACCGATCTCACCGTCCGGGCCACCATACTGACTCATGATAAACTGCGCAATTTTGGCATTCGGTGTCTTTATATTGACAGGGTATTGGAGCCTTTTTTCATAATTCCACATAAACTATCTGCAACCTCCTTCCACTTCCCATGGAAACGGCTGTTCTGCCCATTTCCAGGTATCACCGCCGGACTCCAACGCATCATCTACAGTCAGAGGACCATAACACTGCGCATATTCTTTCATTAGTTTCTGACGTTCCTTATCGCATTCCTGATAAAAAGCAAGCCCTTCTTTACACTCCGGATGGGTATCGAGATAAAGCAGGATGTCGTTGACTGCAAAGCTGACTTCATTAATTCGGTTCAACAGATTTTCGCGGGGCGTGCACTGATTTCGATACATCATTTCTGCTTACCTCTCTTTCCGCAAAACGGTTTGCACAGCTGTGGGAAAACAGTTCCCACTTGCAGCGCATACCCAAGATCATACGTCGTCGTAAAATTCTGATAGGGAACATATGCCATCGCGGGTTCCATCTGATCAATGTGGGTATACATTTCCTTCCCGTAAGCTGTCGGCTTTTCAGTTATTGTCCGGCGGGCACAGGGCAATTCTCTCTGATTTCCCATGCCGCAGGTTGTATTATATGGTCGACCGCAACCGCGGCGCATCTGATAATTTTCCATGAATAATCCTTTCTGATAAAAAAGTTGTTTCCTTATACTTTATGAAATAAAAAAGGTCAGTGTGCATAATTGAGAATCTGTAGTATAATGTAACTATTCAGAAGGTAGTATCCCGCGAGGCGTTTTGGCATGTTTTCTGCCAAAATCCCGAGACATACAAGGCAAAATGCCATCACCGAAGGTGATTTGGAATGCATTTTGACTCGTAACTGTGAAGGTACTGAACAGTTACAGTATAATTAAGAAAATACACTAAGGAGGAATGTTTCATGAAAAAGAAATCCAAGATACTTTCCCTGCTTCTGGCAATGGTCATGCTCCTGTCTATGTGCGCAATTCCGGTGCAGGCCGCAGACACTTTGCAGAATCAGGCGAAAAAAGTGGTAATGTTCGTTGGACAAAAGACAACCATCAAAACACCTGTAAAAATGACCTTCAAAAGCAGCAATCCTAAAGTTGCAGCCGTAAATTCCAATGGGAAAGTTACTGCAAAAGCAAAGGGAAATGCCACTGTTACAGCCAAAACCTCAAAGGTAACATGGACTTACAAAATTAAAGTAGAAAAGCCTAAACTGAGTAATACCAGGTTATCAGTTTATACTAAGACATCAAAGCAGCTGAAACTCAAAGGTACTTCACGTAAAGTCACCTGGTCATCCAGTGCGCCATCAGTTGTCAGCGTGAATAAAAAAGGAAAAATAACTGCCAGAAGAACCGGCAAGGCAACTATTACCGCAAAAGTAAATGGTGTCAAATACAAATGCAAAGTAACCGTAAAAACCAGATCTAAGAAAAGTTCTGGAAGTTCCGGTCAATCCTCCGGAAAGCCTTCAGGACAAGCTTCCTCGTCAGGTGTCAACGGTTATGTATGGATTCCGGCTACCGGAAGTAAATATCACAGCAGCGCTTCCTGCAGTGGAATGCACAGTCCGCGCCAGGTAAGCATCAGTCAGGCAATAAGCATGGGGTACAGCGCATGTAAGAAATGTTATTGATTGACTTTCAGGTTGGAGCTGATCATTCTATTTTCTTTGTTTTGTTTTTATACCTGCTGCCTCTGTGGGACTTATTGATAAAAAAATAACCGGAACTATTGTAAAGTTAAAAAAATAGTGGTATTCTGTAAGAAATTGAATAATAAACAACAGGTGCAGATGATTTTTTATAAGAAATCACAAGTTAAAAGGGAAACAGGTGTAAGTCCTGTACGATCTCGTCACTGTAAACAGGGAATGTAAAGTCATGCGTGGATGCGCAGCCACTGGAGAACCGGGAAGGCGACTTTTTATGTGTTGATCTGTAAGTCAGGAAACCTGCCTGCTGTTGGTACGGGGATTTTTTAATTCCGGATCACGAGTAATTGGTTGTACCATAATCCAGAAACTCTTAGCCCGGTGCAGGAGTTTTTTTATGTAAAAAATACATAAAAACAATCCACCGGACTATCAGCCGTACTTTGTTATTCATTTTAATTTTCATGAAAACCACAAGTACAGGAGGAAACAAACATGAAAAACAAAACTGTAAAAGCACTGGCACTGGCTATGGCTGTAGCAACAGTCACAATGATGGGATCTGCAAGCATTTATGCTTCTGATGACACTGCAGAGGTAGCAACAGAGGAAACAGCAGATACAGAAGAAGACGCAGATGCTGCAGATACAGAAGAAAACGCAGATGCTGCAGATACAGAAGAAGCATCCGATGATGACAAGGCAGCAGCAGACAAAGTCGCAGCACTGATCGACAAGATTTATGTTCAGGAAAGAAACGACACAACTGACGAAGACTGTAAAGCTGCAAAAGAAGCATGGGACAAACTGACAGATGCTCAGAAAGAACTGGTTGAAGGTGAAGAAGCCAGTCCTGAATATTTCGGTGCAGATACAGGTGATGCATCCAAGGATGATCCACGTAATCAGGATGAAATCGGTGAGAATGAGCTTCTCGTTGTAAGTTTTGGTACTTCCTTCAATGACAGCCGTGCACAGGATATCAAAGGAATCGAAGACAAACTTCAGGAAGCATATCCGGACTGGTCTGTAAGACGTGCATTTACAGCACAGATCATCATCAACCATGTAGAAGCAAGAGACGATGAAGTAATTGACAATATGGATCAGGCGCTTGACCGTGCAGTTGCAAACGGTGTTAAGAATCTTGTTGTTCAGCCTACACATCTGATGCATGGTGCTGAGTACGATGAGATGGTAGAAGCAATCGACAGCTACAAAGACAAATTCGAATCTGTGGCAATCGCAGAGCCAATGCTTGGTGAAGTAGGCGATGACGCTACTGTAATCAACGATGACAAGAAAGCAGTTGCACAGGCTATCACAGATGAAGCCTGCAAGATCGCAGGATATGACAGCATGGAAGCTGCTGCAGAAGACGGAACAGCATTCGTATTTATGGGACATGGTACTTCCCATACAGCAAACGTAACATACGACCAGATGCAGACACAGATGGAAGACCTTGGATTCACAAACGCTTTCATCGGTACTGTAGAAGGTGAGCCGGAAGATACAGAGTGCCAGGCTGTTATCGAAAAAGTAAAAGAAGCTGGATTCAAAAAAGTAGTTCTTCGTCCGCTGATGGTTGTTGCCGGTGACCATGCAAACAACGATATGGCTGGTGATGATGACGATTCCTGGAAATCCCAGTTCGAAGCATCAGGTGCTTTTGACAGCATTGACTGCCAGATTGAAGGACTTGGAAGAATCGAAGCAGTAGAAGATCTGTATGTAGAGCACACAAAAGCTGCAATTGATTCCCTTGGAACAGATGCAGAAGCAACAACAGATGATGCTGACGCAGAAGCAACAGACGATACAGCAGCAGATGACACAGCAGAAACAACAGAAGAAGCTGCAGAATAATAAAACAGTACATAATTTTTATGTAAGATAACGGGGCTGCCCGGGAGGATTCAGGTCCTTCCGGGCATTTCCTGTAAAACAGGAGGATTTTATATTATGAAACGTTCAGTGGCAATGATGGCATGTGTATTAAGCGGAGCACTTATGATTGGCAGTTACAGTCCGGTTCTGGCAAAGACAGAAGCGAAAGCAGTTTCTGCAACTGCAACAGACAAGGATGGAGCTGAAGCCAAGACAGATGCTGCAAAAGCAGACGATAAAAAAGAAGATACTGCAAAAGGTGAGGTCCTGGAAGACGGCGTTTACAGTGCAGAATTTGATACAGACAGTGGAATGTTCCATGTAAATGAAGCAAATGATGGAAAAGGTACACTGACAGTCAAAGATGGAAAAATGACACTTCATGTAAGTCTGGCTTCCAAAAATATCGTGAATCTTTTTGTAGGAACTGCAGAAGACGCACAGAAGGATGGAGCAGAGCTTCTTGAGCCAACAACGGATACTGTGACATACAGTGATGGAATGACAGAGGAAGTTTATGGATTTGATATTCCGGTTCCTGCCATTGACGAAGAATTTGACCTGGCTCTGATCGGAAAGAAAAATAAATGGTATGATCATAAGGTCAAAGTGACAAATCCTCAGAAAGAAGAAGCTGATGCAGATGCAGCAGAGGATACTGCAAAAGCTACAGAGAAAAAAGACTCAGAGAAATAAGTTGTCGAAAATGAAATCGACAAAACATTACAAGTAAAAAATATCCTGTCAGGTTTGGACTCATATGAAAGAGCCGGACCCGACAGGATTTTTTTATGTCATAATATCACTGGAAACCAGAAAATATTATTTGATTCTGATCTTAATAGTTGCTTTCTTTCTAGAACCATCAACTGCTCTTGCTGTGATCTTAACGGTACCTTTTTTGCCTTTTACAGCTTTTACTTTACCATTTTTGTCAACAGTAGCAAGTTTTGTGTTGCTGGAAGACCATACAACGGATTTGTTTGCTTTACCGTTTACTGTGGTAACTTTTGCTTTTAATTTGGTAGTCTTTCCTGGTTTAAGAGTAGTCTTACCGGAAAGTTTGATGCTCTTTACAGAACCTTTCATGCAGCGCAGAGTGATCTTTGCATATTTCTTGCTGCCGTCTTTTGCAGCAGCAGTGATCGTTACCTTCTTGCCTCCTGCTTTTTTGTTGAAGGTTACAACACCTTTGGAATTGACTGTTGCAACTTTTTTGTTGCTGGAAGTCCATGTTACTGCTTTGTTATCAGCATTGGAAGGTGCTGCTGTTGCTTTGAGCTGAACTTTCTTTCCGGCTGCGATGCTGCGGGAAGAAGCAGTGATCTTAATTCCTGTTACCTTTACAACCGGGTTGGCAACTGTAATGGTGCAGGTTGCTTTTACGCTGCCGGCAGTAGCAGTGATAACTGCAGTACCAGGTTTTACAGCAGTTACAACACCAGTTGAGGAAACTTTTGCAACAGCTCCATTATCAGAAGACCATACAACTTTGTCTGTTGTATCAGTTGGTGTAACAGTAGCCATCAAAGTGAAAGATTTGCCGGTTTCCAGTTTCTGACTGGTAGAATCCAGAGCAACTGCTGTTGCAGGAACAGCAACAGGAGTGATCGTAAGTGTTCCGTTTGTTTTGCTGATATTGAAGACACGTTCATACCAGGTATTATTTTTTACAGAATGGAAAGAGAAAACAACGTCCTTGTCGAGGTAGTCGACAGTTGTTGTACCGCCCATTGCATTTGCTTTTACAGTGAGATCTGCTTTCTGGTCTGTGATGTCAGTTGTTGTTTCAGCAGCGGCCGCATCTACAGCAGAGCCGATAAATACTTTATCGAAGCTGGTACTTCCCATGGTGAGGTGAAGAATCTCCTTATAATTATTAGAGTTAGGTCCACCAATTGTCTCAAGGGAAGCGGTGTCAACTTTGAACATTTTAACATTATTGGTGACAGTCAGATTTTTTGTATGATCATAATCACCGGTAACTAAAGTAGCTGCGTTCTGGTCAATTACAGCCTGGCGAGGATAGAAAGCTCTTTCCAGAGAGTTCTTACCCTGCTCATATTTGGTAAGGTAGCTGTGGGAGATAGCTACGATCGGGACGAAGGTTTCACCTTCAGCAACAGGAATGGTAAACTGCCATTTTCCGCTGGAATTATCGCCTGCAATCCATTTGTCTCTGTTATCCCCATTTGTAACAGCTTCTTCATAAGTACCCTTGTACAGATAATGATAACCAGTTCCATGAAGAGTAACGATGAGTTTGTCATTATCGAGAACTGCATCTGTAACATTAAACATGCCTGTCTTATTTGTAACGGTAAGAGAAACTGCTTTTTTTCTTAAAGCTTTAACCGCGTCAGTGAGAGCGGTGACAAGGGTATCAACGTCAGACTGCTGGATTGCTTTGTATTTTCCTTTGAGCGCATTGGCAGCATCGGTAACTGCCTTTGCTGTCTCATCTGTGTAAATTGAGAGATCTTCCGGAACGGAAGCCAGAGCGGCATCAGCAGCAGTATAGTTAAGAGCTGCCTGTTTGTTCATGCCGGAAGCGTCAACAGCAGGTTCAGTTGTATCTGCCATAGAGGAAGTATCAAAAGTAATTGTCTGAACATTACTCCATGCAGCACCTTTGTTTACGTTTTTTGTATAGCTGAAACTTGCATATACAGGCTCCGTCAGGTTTGCAACCGGGATAGTGTAATAATAGTCTGTATCAGCAACATACCAGTCAACTCTGTGCTGAGTGGCAGCGGTGACATCCCTGGTGAGTGCCATGTAGTTTCTGTTGTTACTTTTCTGATGCATTTTTACCAGGTAAGTGCCGTCGTCCTGTTTGGTGATGATGGCATTTTCCATGGCATACATGCCGGATACGTCTCCGGAACTGTTGACAACAGTAACATCAATAGAGTGAGTCTTTGCTTCTTCGTCAGCCTGTACAGATACTTCATCTGCTGCAGTGAATGCGTCTACTTCATCACCGGCACTGAATACATCTGTATCTGATTCTGAATACTCAGCAGAATCAGAGTTGTCAATTAAAATGGAATCATCGGCTGTATCAGCCTCGGTCACGTCATCAGAATCTTCTATGGAAATAGAGTCATCTGAGAAATCAGAACCCGCATCTTCTGATGTAACCTCAGTTTCTTCAACTGTTGCAAAATCCAGATCTTCCGCAAAAACGGATGTTGCAGATACAATTGGAGAAGCTGCCACGGACGCACTGAGAAGCAGCGCCAAAATAGCTTTTCTTCTTTGCTTCATAATAGTCTCCTTATGTAATTAAATAAATTCGGACACATTTACATGTGTCTGTTGCGGCTGGAATGCTCCGCGTATACATCCCATAAAATTATAATAACATTTATTAGTAAAATTGACAAATATTAATCAAAAAATCAGCGGCTTTTTCGGTGCATTTCAGCACATTTTATGAACAGCTTTCTTATATAAATGTAAATCGGGTTCAGACTCTTGCACCTTATCGGAGATATTGTTATAATAAAGTAGAATATAGGAACTCCAGTGCTGCCGCAGGCGGATAATAGGGAATCAGGTGTAAGTCCTGAACGATCCGGTCACTGTAAACATAAGAGGTGTTCATAAGAGCCATTGCGTGAAATAGGCGTGAGAAGGAATGGGCATGTGATACTGTGTAAGTCAGGAAACCTGCTGGAGGGATGATGAACAGCTTCCGAAGAAAGCAGATCGCATCAATGCAAGTGTAACAAATCCACGAAAGATCAGAATGCTATTGAGCTTAAAGTGGAAGTGTACACTTTATTTGTATGAAAAAGTCTGCCTGTTCTGTACGGAAAGCAGGCTTTATTTTTATCCTATAAAAGTTAAACATTCATAAAAACAGCACTTCAAATAAAAAGGAGAGGTAAGCATGCAGGCAAAAAAGGCGCTTGCTGTACTTCTTGCACTGAGTATGACGACGGCACCACAGGCTGTGGTTTCGGCATCAGCAGAGAATGCGACAGTACAGGAAAACAGTGATGTTGCACCGGAAAAAGAAAACAGCGAAGATGCAGGTGAAGAATCTGGCTCAGATGCAAATGAAGAACCAGATGAAGCAACGACAGAAGAAACAGAGCAGAACGCTGATACAGATCCTGTGAACGAAGAATTTCTGCAGATCACGGAGAAAAGGGCTTTTCAGGAAGGCGAGTCTGTTCTGATTGAAATTGTATCTGCAAATACAGCATATAACAGGCTTTATATTGGAAACAGATCAGATGAGGATAAAACACCTGTGATCGAAGGTTCAATGGACGAAGAGGGCAGATATCATTATCTGTTTTATATTGATCCGCAGTATCTGGGAGAAAAGGCAGGATATGTTCCAGGTAACACTGCAGATAACAGCTGGTATACAGAGGAAGATCTTTATTTCATGCTTCCGTCTGAGGCAGAACCTGCACAGGAGACAGTGGATGATAATAATTCAGAAAATATGCAGGAGCCGCAGGAAACAGAAGAAAATATTCCGGCAGATAATTCCGGCGAGGGAACTATTTCAAAGAGCGGTGCAGATGAGATGTCAGATTCGCTCTGGAAGATCGGATCACTGGAAGGAAATACTGCAGAAGAAACACAGGATACGGACGAAGATTCTTATCGCATAGAAAGTCTGGAAGAAGACAGTGAGAATACAGAACAGGATACACAGGATGTAATATCTGTTTTTGCACTTGCTGATGGTACATATACAGCAGATGGATTTTCCTTTGAAGGCGGCACAGGGAAAACGCAGATCACTTGTGAAGGTATCACTGTAAAGGAGGGTAAGACATACGCAACCATCAAGTTCAGCAGTGAGAAATTTACCAGAGTAGTAGTTGACAGTCAGGAATATCTGCCGACGAGCAATGAGGGGGGATCTTATTTTGAGATTCCGGTTGCCTTGAACACAGATATGGTCATTACTGCAACGACAATAGCTATGACAGAACCCCATGACATTGATTATACGATCCATATTACAAAAAACGATACAGGGTCTTCAGATAAGCCATCCGGCGATGAGGTAAAGGATGGAACTTATATCGGAAATGTAGAACATACATATGGAACAAAGACGATGTTTAAGATCATAGCCTGCAAACTTGTTGCCCAAAGCGGTAAAGTCACGGCTACGATCACGCTGAGCAGTGATGGATATGACAGGCTGTTCCTGGGAAGCAAAGAAGATGCACTTAAGGCAGATGACAGCAATCTGATCTCCTACAAAGTTGACGGAAATGGTAAATATACTTATACATTTTCACTCCCGGGTCTGAATCAGGAAGTAAAACTGGCAGCACGTTCCCATCGTTATTATGAAGCCGGAGACAAAGAAAAAATGTGGTATGACCATACCCTGAAATTTACAGTAGATACCAGTGGTTCCGAGACTGGCGGGGATGGTTCAAAGAGTGATAATTCCGGCAGCAATAACTCCGGTGGAAATAATTCCAACGGAAGCAATTCTAATGGAAATAACAGCTCTAACGGAAGTAACACAGGCGGAAACAATTCCAGTGGAAGTAACAGTTCTAATGGAAGTAATTCCAATGGAAGCAGTTCGAACGGAAGCAGTACCGGCGGAGGAAGCTCCAGTGGAAGCAGCATCGGCGGAAGCAGTTCATCCGGCAGCCAGTATCAGTCCAAAACAGACGGTAAGACCAGTCAGGTGGATTCTTCGGCGGGAAGCTTAAAAGATGGTGAATATGGTTCAGATGCCTTTTCGTTTTCATGGTCAGGCGGAACCGGTACACACGGGCTGAATATCACCTGTGATAAGATCAGTGTAGAGAATGGACAGGCATGGGCTTATGTAACTTTTAACAGTGGCAAGTGGATTTATCTTAAAGCCAGTGGAAGCCAGTATGATCCGGTAGAGCAGGGAAGTGATTATACAACTTTCAAGATTCCGGTTCAGCTGAATGCCAACAATAAGGTAGTTGGCTGTACTACGGCTATGTCAAAACCATACGAAATCGAATATACATTGTATTTTGGTATGGACATTTCAGACAGCAGCAAGAGTTCATCAGGAAGCAGTGTCTCTGCAAAAGCAGCCGGAAGCGCAAAGAAGGTAGCTGCGGGCGAAGAGGCCGAAACAGATGCAGGTATTGTTTACAAAGATGATGCAGCACCAAAGATCACGGGGCTGGAATATATGAGCTCACTGAAACTGGAACATTCAAAAATGTTCAAAATTCATTATTACAGCAATGATATGACAGTACTTGAAATTTCATTAAATGATGAGTTTGGCAAAGAAAGTGTGGATCTTACACAGAATAATGCAGCACAGACTACATCGGACAGTGAGAATGGTGATTCTGCAAAATCATCTGAAGAGACAACTTCTTCCAAATCCTCCGGTACAGATGGAGAAGAAGCAGCATCCGAACAGGATTATGCAAAACTCTACAAACAGGATGCTATCCGTTATCTGCTGGTTCCGGAAGACAAGACGGATCAGATTCCGGCAGGAATTGACAAATCAATCATCGTCATTCAGCTTCCGATGGACAAAACATACGTGGCATCTGATGTGGCGCTGGAAATGATCAATAAGATCGGTGCGGATAAAAACGTTTCAGCGGTGTCAGTAACAGAAGAGGAATGCAAAATTGATAAAATAAAAGAATCCATAAAAAATGGTGATATCATTTCTGCGGGAACTTATGATAAGGCTGACCTGAAAGATCTTGTGAAGAATAAATGTAAGCTTGCGATCGTGCCGTCTGATATTCTGAAAGATAAATCGGAAGAGGAGCAGGGTGATACAAAATATCCGGCTATGACAGCTCTTGCAGAAAAATTTGCAATCCTCAAGATTCCTATGATACTTGACCGTTCAAAAGATGAAAAAGATGTACTTGCGAAATACGAATGGAGCAAGGTATATGGTGCGCTGTTCGGATGCGAGAAAGAAGCTTCCAAACTTTATGAATCTGCTGCAGGTGCACATAGCAGCGATTCGAAAGAAAGTACAGATACTCAGGAAAGTACAGATACTCAGGAAAGTACAGACACAAAAGAAAACACAGATACAGAATAAAACACGGGCGGTCTTCGGATCGCCCCTTATACAAAATCGGAGGATGAGATAAGAAAATGAAAGAAAGAAGTATAAGAACTCTGTGGTTATCATTGTTGATGGTATGCTTTTTTGTAGCAGGCATTTTCAGCATTTCCATGAATGTAAAGGCCGCAGACACGGATTCTTCTGCACCGGAAATTCCGGGACTGACATTTGAATCGGAAATGCAGAACGATTTTGCAGAATGTTTCCATATATATTATTACAATGATGATTACACTCTGATCGATGTACCGGACAGCGGACAGTTCCTGCTTGTGCCGGAGGGAAAAACAGCACCGGACGGTCTGGACAGTGATATCGTAGTGCTTCAGAAACCGCTGGATAATATTTATCTGGCAGCAACTTCGGCTATGTCATTGTTTTCTTCGCTGGATGCACTGGACAATATCAAATTTTCTTCCCTTCAGGAGTCTGGCTGGTATGTAGAGGCGGCAAAACAGGCCATGGAAGATGGAAGCATTGTTTTTGCCGGCAAGTACAGTGAACCGGATTACGAGCTGCTTGTAAATTCCGGCTGTAATCTGGCAATCGAATCAACCATGATCCTGCATACTCCGAAAGTTCAGGAAATGATCGAACAGATGGGAATTCCTGTTTTTACAGATCGTTCCAGCTATGAAAATCATCCTCTTGGAAGAACGGAGTGGATCAAAGTTTATGCGGAGATGGTTGATAAGAGGGATGAAGCAAAGGCATTTTTTGATGAACAGGCGAAAGTTATTTTAGATCTGAAAGATTTCAAAAATACCGAAAAAACCGTTGCATTCTTTTATATCAGCAGTGATGGTTCTGTAGTAGTAAGAAAACCGACAGATTATGTTCCCAAAATGATTGAAATCGCCGGTGGACGTTATGTGCCGACACAGGTTGATTCCGAAGAAGAAACAAAACGTTCTTCTGTGCCGATGACAATGGAAGAATTTTACACACAGGCAATTGATGCAGATTATCTGGTATATAATGGAACCATCGATGATCCGATCAACAGTGTGGATGAGCTTTTGCAGAAAAGTGAGCTTTTTGCTGATTTCAAGGCTGTAAAGGAAGGAAATGTATGGTGTGCCGGTAAATATCTTTATCAGGCGACCGATATTGTTGGAAATATGATTACAGATCTTCATCTTATGCTCACCGGCGGAGATGAAAGTCAGATGACATTTATGACAAAAATTGATTAATTACAGGAGCGGTTATGATGAAATCACAGACAGGTGAAGCAACAGGAACTTTTCATATGGAGAACTTCCGGCGGCGTTCACGCTATGCGGCGGTATTCGCAGTACTGGCTGCAGCACTTTTTGCAATTCTGATCTTGAATATTAATACAGGTACTACGAATATTCCTGTTTCTCGCATCCTGAAGATTGTTTTTCTGCGGGAGGGTGCACAGACAGAATATAATATCATCTGGAAAATCCGAATGCCGCGTCTTCTGATGGCTGCTATTTTAGGAGGAGCACTTTCACTTTCTGGTTTTCTGCTGCAGACTTTTTTTGAAAATCCGATTGCAGGACCATATCTTTTGGGAATTTCTTCAGGTGCCAAGATGGTTGTCGCGCTGGCAATGATCTACTTCCTGGAGAAATTCAATAAGGTATCTTCCTACACATTGATCATTGCAGCCTTTATAGGCTCGCTGATCGCAACTGGATTTATTCTTCTGGTATCCAGAAGGATTAAGCATATGGCTACCCTGTTGATCGCAGGAACTATGATTGGTTATATCTGCTCTGCAATTACAGATTTTATGGTTACTTTTGCAGAAGATTCGGATATTGTAAATCTTCACGGATGGTCTCAGGGAAGTTTCTCTGGTATGAGCTGGAGTAATGTCAAAGTGGCAGCTGTGATCATTGCGGTTGCGGTGGTACTGACTTTTATGCTTTCAAAACCGATTGGGGCATACCAGCTGGGTGAAGCTTATGCACAGAGTATGGGTGTGAACATAAAAATCTTCCGAGTGACATTGATTTTATTATCAAGTGTTCTTTCTGCGACAGTAACCGCGTTTGCCGGTCCCATCTCTTTTGTCGGTATTGCGGTTCCACATCTTGTGAAACAGGCATTGAATACATCAAGACCGCTGATCGTTGTGCCGGGAACTTTTCTCGGTGGAGCTGTTTTCTGTATGCTCAGTGACCTGATCGCACGTACTGCGTTTGCACCGCTGGAACTGAATATCAGTACTGTGACATCAATCTTTGGTGCGCCGGTAGTTATTGCAATGATGTTGAAACGCCAGAAAGGAAAACAATGATATGACAGATCAATATATAAATATGGATAATCTGGCAGTCGGCTACAATGGGAAAGCACTGATTCATGATATCTGTATCGGAATTGAAAAAGGAGAAATTGTGACGCTGATCGGCCCCAATGGTGCAGGCAAGTCCACAATTCTGAAAAGTATCACACGTCAGTTAAAGCTTATTTCTGGAAATGTGACAATTGCAGAGGAAAATCTGACAAAACTTTCGTTCCGAGATTTGTCTACTAAAATGGCGGTTGTTCTGACTGACCGTATGAAGCCGGAACTTATGACCTGTCATGACATTGTTGCGACAGGACGCTATCCATATACCGGAAAATTGGGAATCTTAAGCAGAGAAGACGAACAAAAGGTTGACGAAGCTATGGAAGCGGTTCATGCGCAGGAACTTGGAGAACGAGATTTTAATGCGATCAGTGACGGACAGCGTCAGAGGGTTCTTCTGGCAAGAGCAATTTGTCAGGAACCGGAGATTATTGTTCTGGATGAGCCGACATCTTTTCTGGATGTACGTTATAAACTGGAATTACTCTCAATACTCAGGGATATGGCAAAAAGAAAGAAAATTACAGTGATCATGTCACTTCATGAGATCGATCTGGCCGAAAAGGTTGCAGATAAGATCATCTGTGTAAAGGGAGACCGTATTGCTCACTATGGAAAGCCGGAAACAATTTTCAAAGAAGATATAATTAAAGAACTTTACGGGATAGACAATGGTTTCTTTGATCCGGTCTTTGGAAGTCTGGAGCTTCCACGGCCTGAGGGTGAACCGAAGGCGTTTGTTCTGTCTTCGGGCGGAAATGGAATACCTGTTTACAGGGAATTACAGAAACAGAACCTTGCGTTTGTGGCAGGTGTGCTTTACACCAATGATATTGATTATCAGCTGGCCAGACTTCTGGCAGCGCACACTGTGACTGAAAAACCATTTGAAGAAATCAGTGAACAGACATTTACAGAAGCTTCGAAATGGATAGATGCCTGTGATGGAGTTATTGATGCTGGAATTACGATCGGAAGTGGAAACCGCAGAATAGAAGAACTTCTCAAAAAAGCGCAGGAAGCAGGCAAACTGATTTCGGTATCTGAATATGTGAGACAAAAAAAAGCAGCCAGATGAGGCTGCTTTTTGCATGTCTGTTTATGAGGAACAGACAGAGGAATCTTTTTTGTAACTGGACAGGATTCCATCAATAGCTCTGTGAAGATAGGGCATATATTCTTCGAGAGGAACCGGCTGCTGATATAGAATACAGTTATAACAGGTAGAGCTGGCAAGCTCGATCACTGAGAAGAGCATCAGATCAGGATGTTCATAGATCTGTTCATCTTCTTTGATCAGTTGTAAATACATGTCATAAAAATTAAGGTCGTTATCGGGCATCTGTCCATCCAGGGCTTCCTGAAAGACATTCCAGGAGAGATTTTTTGAAACAAAGATCAGAAGCTGGGAGTCATTTCTGAGGGAACCCAGGATATGGTCGATCATAAAATGAAGCTGGGCTGGAAAACCATAGATCCGATTCTGGCGCACCGCCTGATAAGCGGCATAAAAAAGATCTTTGGTTTTGTTGGACGCAAGCTTGTTTCTTATATCATATTTATCTTTAAAATAAAGGTAAAAAGTTCCTTTGGCGACACCGGCCTTTTCAACAATGTCGGAAATTGTAGTCTTGTTGGTGCCTTTGGTTGTAAAAAGTTCAAAAGCGGTATTATATAAGGCATCTTCTTTTTTCTTTTTATTTAATTCTAATTTTCCCATCAAAAAACCTCCCCGCATATAGGTTTGCCATTTATTATAATCAAAAATGACCAAAAGTCAATATCATGAAAACATTGTGTTGATTTTTTGGACACATTGGTCAAAACGTATATTGACTAATGGTCAGTTTTGGTATATAACTCTGTATGAATAAAAAGTGACTAACAGTCATAAATGAGAAAGATAGTCAATAAGGAGGACATGATGATTAAGGTTGGAAAATGGATTGCGAAGCATAAAGTCCTGATCGTAATAATCAGTATGCTTCTGCTGATACCATCATTCCTGGGAATGGCGGCAACGAGAGTCAACTACGATATCTTAAGTTATCTGCCGGATTCTCTGGAGACAGTAGAAGGTCAGGACATCATGGTGGATGAATTCGGAATGGGTGCATTCTCCATGGTAGTTGTCGAAAATATGGATCTGAAAGACGTAGCGGCATTAAAGGAAAAATTTCAGGATGTAGATCATGTGAAAGATGTGCTGTGGTATGACAGTGTAGCTGATTTAAGCATCCCGGTAAGCATGATTCCTGATAAATTCAAAGACGCATTCTTTAACGGAGATGCAACGATGATGATCGCACTGTTTGATAATACGACATCTTCCGATGCAGCAATGGAAGCAGTCACAGATATGCGCAAGATTGCAAATGAGCAGTGCTATATCAGTGGTATGTCAGGAGTCGTAACCGACATCAAGAACATTGCCCTGGAAGAGATGCCGATCTACGTTGTGATTGCTGCGTGCCTTTCACTTCTGGTTCTGCTTCTTGCGATGGACTCACTGGTAATTCCGGTATTATTCCTGATCAGTGTAGGACTTGCGGTTGTATATAACCTCGGAAGTAATATTTTCTTCGGTCAGGTGTGCTACATCACAAAATCACTGACAGCAGTGCTTCAGCTTGGTGTAACAATGGACTATTCCATTTTCCTTCTGAACTCCTTTGAAGCTTATAAGAAGAAATACGATGAAAAAGAACGTGCGATGGCACATGCGATCGGAGATACTTTTAAATCCGTAGCAGGAAGTTCCGTTACAACAATTGCCGGTTTCCTTGCACTTTGTGTTATGACATTTGCACTTGGACGTGACATGGGTATCGTTATGGCGAAGGGTGTTGTCATCGGTGTTATCTGTTGTGTTACCGTTCTTCCGGCAATGATCCTTGTATTTGACGGAGCAATCGAAAAGACCAAACACAAAGCTCTGATCCCGAGCCTTGATAAAGCATCCGGATTTATTACAAAACATTATAAAGTATGGCTGATTGTTTTCCTCGTACTTCTGTATCCTGCAGTTTACGGAAACAACCATACACAGATCTATTACAATATTGATAAATCTCTTCCGTCTACACTGGCAAGTAATGTTGCCAATGATAAACTGAAAGAAGATTTCGATATGAGTACCGTACATATGGTGCTTCTGAAAAACGGACTGGACAGCAAACAGAAGACACAGATGCTTGACAAGATTGATAAAGTTGACGGAGTGAAATGGTCATTGGGTATGAATTCCCTGATCGGACCGACATTTCCGGAATCTATGATTCCTTCCAATATCAAAGAAATGCTTCAGTCCGGTAACTATGAAGTACAGTTTGTATGTTCCGAGTATTCATCAGCAACAGATGAATGTAACGCACAGCTTGACAAGATTCAGGAGATCGTCAAATCCTACAGTCCGGAATCTATGGTCATCGGTGAAGCACCATTGATGAAAGACCTTCAGGATACGACAGACGTAGACCTCCAGAGAGTAAATATCCTCTCCATGGCAGCAATCTTTGTGATCATCCTGTTTGTATTCAAATCAATCTCACTGCCTTTCATCCTTCTGGCAGTTATTGAGTTTGCGATTTTTGTAAACATGGCAATTCCTTATTATCAGGGTGTTACACTTCCATTCGTGGCAAGTATCGTTATCGGTGCGATCCAGCTTGGAGCAACCGTTGATTATGCGATTCTGATGACAAGTAATTACCAGAAACAGAGACACCTCGGAAAGACAAAGAAAGACGCAATTTCCATTGCACATAAATTCTCCATGAAGTCAATCATTGTCAGTGGATGCAGTTTCTTTGCCGCAACATTCGGTGTTGCCCTTTATTCACAGGTTGATATGATCGGTTCCATCTGTACCCTTCTTGCAAGAGGCGCGGTGATCAGTACGATCGTAGTATTGCTGATTCTGCCGGCAATGTTTATGGTATTTGACCCGATCATTGTTCATACATCCAAAGGATTCTTACCGGATAAGAAATAACAAAATACGTACAAGATGATTGAAATATATAAATGAAGCCAATGGCTGGAAAAGGAGTCGTAAAACATGAACAGAAACAGAAAAAAAGCAGTGGCAGCTTCTGTGGCAGTAGGAATGACAGTTGTAATGGGTGCAAGCCCGATACTTGCAGCTGATACAGATATTTCAAAAGAAGAAACCGTATATGTAAATGCGGCAGCAGACGGAACGCCGGAGGATATTACAGTATCTGACTGGCTGAAAAACTCTGCATCGGCAGGAGATTTAAGCGATGAGTCAGACCTGAAAGATATCAAGAATGTCAAAGGTGATGAGACTTTTGAACAGGATGGTTCCAATCTGACATGGAATACAGAGGATAAAGATATCTATTATCAGGGAACTACGAATAAAGATCTTCCTGTATCTATGGAAATCAAATATTATCTGGACGGTGTACAGGTAAGTCCGAGTGATCTTGGCGGCAAGAGCGGTCACCTGAAAATTGAAGTAAATTATACAAATAATGTTAAGAACAAAACAAAAGTAGGAAAGAAAACAACAGACGTCTATGCACCGTTTGTTATGGCAACAGCCATGATTCTTCCTACTGATAATTTCACAAATGTCACAATTGACAATGGTAAAGTTCTTTCCGACGGACAGCGAAATATTGCAATCGGTGTAGGTATGCCGGGATTGTCTGAAAGCCTTGACCTCAAGAGCATTGATGAGGACATTGATCTGGATATTCCGGAAGGTTTTACAATGGAAGCGGATGTTACTGATTTCAGTATGAGCTCAACATTTACATTTGCACTGACAGATCTTCTTAATTCTCTGAATCTGGATGATGTAGACGGCCTGGACGATCTTAAGGATTCCATGAATGATCTGACAGATGCGGCAACCAAACTGGTTGACGGAAGCAAGGAGCTTTCTGACGGAGCTTCCACACTTGATGAAAAATATCAGGAATTTGATTCCGGAATCGGAACGCTGTCAAGTGGCGTCAGCACGCTTTCAAGTGGTGCGTCAACACTCAGCAGCGGCGTATCTTCTTATACATCAGGAGCGGATACTCTGGCAGGTGGTGTAAAACAGTATGTTGCAGGAGCAGATACATTGACAAGTGGTGTGAGTCAGTATGTAGCAGGAAGCAATACCCTGACTTCCGGTGTAAAAACTTATGTAGATGGAGCTGCTACTCTTCAGAAAGGAATTCAGACATTAAAGAATGGTCTTGCCAAAGAGTTTACACCGGGAATGAATGATCTGGTAAAAGGCACGGATGAATTAAATACAAGGGTTTCCGGACTGGTCGAAAAATTGGCTGGAAGTTTAGAGACTTTACCGCAGGATTTAAGTGATATCATTACATTTGCACAGAGTACACAGAGCTTTGCAAAAAGTACAGGCGATTTGGCAAATGGATTACTTAATTCTTATATGCCGGGAGTAAAAAGTGCGAAAGAAAATACAGATGCCCTGAAAAAGCTGGTTGACAGTATGGTTCCAGGTGGCAGCAGTTCTCCGGAAGCAGGTACACAGCAGATTGAAGACGGTCTTGCAACTGCACAGGCAGCAGCAAACTCTGTATCAGCTGTAGCAGGAACTTCTGCAGCGGATCAGTTAAACGCAGCAGCAAGTGCAGTCAGTGCGGCAGCAGGAACCGGCGATGCTCTTCAGGGAGATGCAGGTACGATCTCAGCAGGTCTGGACAGTGCAAGCTCCGCAATTGATATCTTAAGCAGTATTGATACTTCTTCCATGGATGAAGCAACAGCAGCTGCTGTAAACAGTGCAGTACAGAGTGCAATCGGTGCAATTTCCGGTGGTGTGGCTACCGCACAGGGCGGTGTGGCAAGTCTGGAAGCACATGCTGGTCAGGTTTCCGGACTGAATGAGCAGGCAGCAGCCGTACAGGAGGCAGCAGGAGCAGTCAGCTCACAGAGTGAACAGGCTGCCGCAGTTGGTGATGCCGCAGCACAGCTTCAGAGCGGTTTGTCTCAGATTGAAAGCGGTCTTACAACACTGAATGCGGATGATACACAGAAACAGGATGATGCACAGACAGTAGCAGGTCTTACTGCAATTAAGCAGTATGTAGATGGAATTGATGCAGGTCTTACCACGTTAGTTGAAGGTGAAGATGCACAGAAACTGGCAGCAGGAGCACAGACACTGCAGGCGATGGGAACAGTCGGAAGTAAGGAACAGCCATCTCTGGAGGCTGCGGCCGGTGCAGTAGCGACGAAGGTTGGAGCACTTGCAAAAGAGCTTCCGGACATTCTGGGAGAAAACAATAAGAATGTTACAGATCTCCAGACAGGTGTAAAAAAACTGGCAGACGGAGCAAAAGCTTTACAGACTGGTTATAAATCCACTCTCCTGAAAGGTATCGACCAGCTTCTTTCCGGTGCAAAACAGCTTACAAGGAACAACAGGACGATCAAGAGCGGTGCAACACAGCTTGAGACAAGTGGCAAGACACTGACAGGCGGAGCATCTCAGCTTGCTGCAAACAGCGGTACGCTGACAAGCGGAGCATCCCAGCTTTCAGCAAACAGCGGTACACTGACAAGTGGAGCGGCACAGCTTGCATCCGGTGCACAGCAGCTTGTAAGCGGAACAGCAACACTCAGCAGCGGAAGTACACAGGTTAAGGCTGGTATCAAGAGCCTTTCTGACGGAGCAAAAGAGCTTGCAGACGGAACAAAGAAATTCGACGATGAAGGTATCAAGAAGCTGTCTGATCTTGTAGAAGATGATCTTCAGGATCTTATGGACCGCTTCGATGCGATCCGTTCCGATGACAATGCTTACACTTCCTTCAGTGGAAAATCCACCGGCATGGATGGAAATGTCAAATTTGTGATCGAGACAGCAGCCATCGATAACGACAGCGACAAATAATCAAAAATGATGTGACAGACAGGGAAACGGATTGTGTGCCGTTTCCCTGTTTTTTCTTGCGGTTAGAAAAGGAGTCTGCTATACTGTACATTATGAGCAGAGAAAAAAAAGCAATTAAAAAACCAAAAACAAAAAAGAAAACAGATTACTATGATTACAGTCTTCTCGCTGTTATCATTCTTTTGACATGTTTTGGTCTGGTCATGCTTTACAGTACCAGTTCCTACATGGCAGAGCTGAATTACGGTGATGACATGTATTACTTCAAAAAACAGGCGGCAATCAGTTTTGGCTGTATTATCATAGCACTTGGGATTTCACAGATCGACTATCATATTCTGACGAAATTTACCGGGGTGCTGTACGGAATGGCAGCTATTTTGATGATTCTGGTTAAGACACCTCTCGGAAGAACGGCGAATGGTGCAAGGCGCTGGCTGAATCTCGGCCCTCTGTCCTTTCAGCCATCCGAGGTTGCAAAGATTGCCGTTATTGTGTGCCTGTCCTATATGATCGTCAATATGGGCAGGAATATCAAAACGCTCAAGGCATTTATGATCCTCGCAGGAAGCGGAAGTGCACTTGCATTTCTGGCATATGCATGTACCGATAACTTAAGTACCGCGATCATCATTTTCTGCATCACGATGGGACTGATCTTCATTGCGCATCCGAAGGTGAAGCCTTTCCTGATTGCAGCAGGAGTAGGTATTGTGCTGATCATTATTTTTGTTATGATCTTAAGCTCTTCTCTTGAGACGAGTTCCAGTTTCCGTCTGCGCCGTATTCTTGTATGGCTGCACCCGGAAGATTTTGCATCAGGTGATGGTTATCAGACGATTCAGGCACTGTATGCGATCGGTTCCGGCGGATTTCTCGGCCGCGGTCTTGGTAACAGTATCCAGAAGCTCGGAAGTGTACCGGAAGCACAGAATGATATGATCTTTTCGATTGTGTGTGAGGAGCTTGGTATTCTGGGTGGAATCATTCTTTTACTGTTGTTTGCATACCTTCTGTACCGGCTGTTTTTCATCGCACAGAATGCACCGGACATGTTTGGTTCGCTGATGGTCAGCGGTATTTTTATCCATATTGCACTGCAGGTTATTTTTAACATTGCGGTTGTGTTAAATCTGATGCCAAATACCGGTGTCACACTGCCGTTCGTCAGTTACGGAGGTACCTCGATCGTGTTCCTGATGTCGGAGATGGGACTTGCTTTAAGCGTGGCAAGACAGATTAAGTTTAAAGAGCCTGAAAGGCTTCTCTAAAATCTGGAAAATCTATTGACAAATACTTTTCCAGAATATATACTTTGCACATCAAAGCAGAGATAAGTTACTTGATAAAGGAGAAAAGCAATGTTAGAAGAAATGAGAAAAATGATTGCACAGCAGTTAAACTGTGAAGAAAGTGAAATTACCGCAGACACTTCTTTTAAAGATGATCTTGGTGCAGATTCTCTCGACCTTTTTGAACTGGTAATGGCTCTTGAGGATGAGTACAATATAGAGATACCTGCCGAAGAACTTACAGAGCTGGCAACTGTGGGAGATGTGATCGAATATCTCAGAGGCAGAGGTATTGAAGCATAAGTTTTAAAACATTCCCTGAGGCAGCAGTGTCTCAGGGGTTTTACATTTTGAAAGGAAGGAAAGAACGATGACAAAAATCAGAACCAGATTTGCACCGAGCCCGACAGGAAGAATGCACGTCGGTAATCTTCGTACAGCGCTCTATGCATATCTTATCGCAAAACACGAGGACGGAGATTTTATCCTCCGTATTGAGGATACCGATCAGGAGCGTTATATGGAAGGTGCGGTCGACATCATTTACCGTACCATGAAAAACACCGGATTGCTTCATGACGAAGGACCGGACAAGGACGGCGGTGTCGGACCATATGTACAGAGTGAGAGACAGGCATCCGGTCTTTATCTGAAATATGCAAAACAGCTTATTGAGCAGGGTGATGCTTATTATTGTTTCTGCGGACCGGAAGAACTGGAATCCATGAAACGTGTCGTTGCAGGCAAAGAGATTTCTATCTATGACAAGAGATGTCTGCACCTGTCCAAAGAAGAAGTACAGAAGCGTCTGGATGCAGGCGAGCCGCATGTTATCCGTTTCAATATGCCGACAGAAGGAACCACCACTTTCCATGATGTTATCTATGGTGATATCACTGTAAACAACGAGGAGATGGAGGATCTGATCCTGATCAAATCCGACGGATACCCGACTTACAACTTTGCAAACGTTGTAGATGACCATCTTATGGGAATCACACATGTAGTCAGAGGAAATGAGTACCTTTCTTCCGCACCGAAATACAACCGTATTTATGAAGCATTCGGATGGGATATTCCGGTCTATGTGCATTGTCCGCTGATCACAAACGAAGAGCATCAGAAGCTGTCCAAACGTTCCGGACATTCTTCCTATGAGGATCTTCTGGAGCAGGGATTTGTGACAGAAGCAATCGTAAACTTTGTTGCACTTCTCGGATGGAGCCCGCAGGACAACTGTGAGATCTTCTCCCTCCCGGAACTGGTCAAAGCTTTTGATTATCATCACATCAGCAAATCACCGGCTGTATTTGATATCACCAAGCTTCGCTGGATGAATGGCGAATACATTAAGAAAATGGATCCGGAAGAATTCTATGAGAGAGCACTGCCATACATGAAAGAAGTACTCAGGAAAGATTACAACTTCCGCAAGATCGCAGGTATGGTTCAGACAAGAATTGAGACATTCCCGGATATCCCGGCTCTGATTGATTTCTTTGAGGAAGTACCGGAATACGATTCTGCAATGTACTGCCACAAGAAAATGAAAACAAACGAAGAAACTTCTCTTGCTGTCCTGAAAGAAGTACTTCCGGTTCTGGAAGCTCAGGAAGATTATACCAATGATCCGCTGTTTGCGTCCTTAAGCGCATTTGTAAAAGAAAAAGGATACAAGAACGGCTATGTAATGTGGCCTCTGCGTACAGCAGTATCCGGCAAACAGATGACACCGGCAGGTGCTACAGAGATCATGGAGATCATCGGTAAAGAAGAAACACTGAAACGTGTAAAGGCAGCTATCGAAAAGCTCAGCTGATAAATATGAAACGAAATCCATCTCAATCAAGGGCAATCGCCCACCTGTCAGGACCTATGATGGTTCTGGCAGGCCCCGGTTCGGGGAAAACTTCCGTAATCGTAGAAAGAACTGCATATATGACTGATGAGGGGAAGATTCCGCCGGAAAACATTCTCGTAGTTACTTTTTCCAGAGCGGCCGCAAAGGAAATGAAGGAACGTTTTCTGAAGTTTACAGGTCAGACTGCGACCAGGGTGACGTTTGGTACGTTCCACGGAGTGTTTTATGGAATCCTCAGGCAGGCATACGGATTTACAGCAGCCAATATTTTGTCCGAAGAAGAAAAGTTCGGCATTTTAAAAGAGCTGATTCTGAATTACGGGGGAGATCTGGCGGAAGAAGGTGATTTCCCGGAAGAAATCGCAAAGGAGATCAGCGTGGTCAAGGGAAATCGGATTTCTCTGGAATATTATTATTCTTCCTGCTGCCCGAACGAAGTATTTCGACAGATCTACGGCGGTTATTGTCAGACATGTCAGGCACGGCGCAAGCTGGACTTTGATGATATGCTTCTCTACTGCTATGAGCTTTTTGTTCAGAGGAAGGACATTCTGGCGGCATGGCAGAATAAATTTCAGTACATTCTGGTCGATGAGTTTCAGGATATCAACCAGCTTCAGTATGACATTGTGCGGATGCTGGCGAAACCGCAGGACAATCTTTTTATTGTCGGGGACGATGATCAGTCCATCTATCATTTCCGCGGGGCAAGACCGGAGATCATGCTTAATTTTACGAAAGATTATCCGAAGGCGGAGACGGTCACGCTGGATGTGAATTATCGCTGCAGCGGCAGGATTCTTTCTTCGGCACTTCGCCTGATCGGGTCAAATAAAAAGAGATTTCAGAAGAATCTTTCGACACCGAATCAGGAAGGATGCGAAGTAACTATAAGCGAATACCAGAATCCGCGGGAAGAATATCTTTCTGTGGTAGCGCGGCTTCGTGGGAGGATGGAAAAGGGAGATGATCTGAAAGATACGGCACTTCTTCTCCGTACCAATCAGGAGGCGGAAGGGCTGGTCGGAGCGCTGATGGAACGGCAGGTGCCATTCTATATGAAAGAAAAACTGCCGAATCTTTTTCATCACTGGATCTGTCGGAATCTGCTTGCTTATATGCGTTTTGCAAACGGAGACAGGAGCAGGAAAAATTTTCTGGAATTTATGAACCGTCCGAACCGGTATATAGCGAGGGATGCTCTGTCGCTTTCACCAGAAATATCTTTTGATCAGCTAAAAGAATGTTACAAGGATAAAGACTGGATGTGTGACCGGCTTACTACACTGGAGACGCACCTGCGGATTCTGAAAGGACTGGCACCATATGCGGCGATAAATTTTATCAGAAAAGGTATGGGATATGAAGAATACTTGCGTGAATATGCAGAGTATCGTAAAATAAAACCAGAAGAGTTAAGTGAAATTCTGGATCGGCTGACCGAGAGTACGAAGGGCATGGACAGCCTGAAAGAATGGGAAGATTACATAGAGGATTATACACAGAAGCTGGAAGAGCAGGCACGCAAACAGGAAAAAGAAAGGGAGGGCGTTCTGATTTCCACTCTTCACGGAGTTAAGGGCCTGGAATACGACAGGGTGTACATCCTCAATGTAAATGAAGGGAGCATGCCGTACAAAAAAGCTGTTCTGGAACCGGCAATCGAGGAGGAACGGAGACTTTTTTATGTGGGAATGACACGTGCCAGAAAAGAGCTGACTCTGTGTTACGTAAGACAGCAGTATGAGAAGAAACGGGAACCATCCCGGTTCTTAAAGGAGGCTGGAGTATGAAGGCGGTTATTTTTTTTACAGAGGTTGCACAGCAGTACGAACACAAAAATATGGAGCACATGATCGGGGAAAAGCTTCTTGAAACAGGCCTTTTAAGAGAATATGGTCTGAAGCTTAAGGAGGAGCCGAGGGCGACAGGAGAGCACGGAAAACCATTTTTGAGCCTGCAGCCGAAGATCCATTACAACATCACCCATTCCGGCAAGTACGTAATGTGCATTCTTGCCGGTCAGGAAGTGGGAATTGATGTGCAGCAGCACCGTAAGGCAAATTATGAGCGGATGCTGGAACGGATGGTTCCACAGGATATGATCCGGGAGATTCTGGATGCGGATGAACCAGAAAAAGCTTTTTTTACACAGTGGGTACTTCGGGAGGCCTACATCAAATGGACTGGAGAGGGGCTTTCGAGAGATCTTCGGACGATTTCACTGGAGGAAGGTTCCTATATACTTTTAGAATTAGAGGAAGGCTACAGCGGTGCTGTCTGGTCACAGGATCCGCTGGAGCTGCGGTGGGAGCATGTCGATGTACAGCTTCCGTAAATGCATATATATATGATCCCTGTGGTGAGAGTGCCACAGGGATTTTGTAGATAAAGCGGGAAATGGGTTGGAGAGATGGTGCTTATACACCGATACTGAGTTGGGTTGGAACAGGAGAATTTTAGCTTCTTTGACGGAGCGGAAAACTGCATCGGACAGGAGCGATTTTTCTGCAAAGTGCACTGCAGACGGGAATCCTTTCCGGGATATGTCTGTTGATGTTCTTCCTGCACTATATCAGAATTGCAGTCAGAAATGCAAAAACAGAAAAAAACAGAGAAAAAGCCATGTTCAGGACAGGGATTCTTTTAAGCGTTACAGGATTTCTGCTTATGGGACTGGCAAATGATTCAAATTTAGCAGTTTCGCCGTTATTCTGGTGTATTCTGGGAATGGGGATCGCAATGGAAACAGAAACCTTCTACAGTTAATGTGGGAGGTTTTTTCGTGTAAAAAGAAAATCCGAAAGAAGCTTTTGACGGCTGTACTAAATCCGAAACCATTACATATATTATGTGTAAGAGAGGGTGAGGACGATCAGGGCGGAACAGGTAAAGAATCTTTTTGCAGGCAATATCAGGAAGCTTCTTCTGGAAGCACCGCGGGATTATGAGCGAATTTACGAGATCCGCCTTCGGGTGGGACGACCAGTATTTCTTTGCTATGACAGTGGCGAAAAATTCCTCCGAACAAAGGATGTTCCCTATCTGGTGACCAGACAGGACCTTAAGGAAACACTGGAGTATATCAGCGGATATTCTCTGTATGCGTGTGAAGATGAGCTGCGTCAGGGTTATATCAGTGTACAGGGTGGACACCGTGTGGGCGTGACCGGCAAGGTCATTCTTGATCGGGGAAATATTCGCAGTATCAAATATATTTCCTGTATCAATGTCCGGCTTGCGCACCAGATTCTCGGGTGTGCAGATGCGGTGATGCCTTTTATCCGAAAAAAAGAAAAAATCTGTCATACACTTCTGATCTCACCGCCGGGCTGTGGCAAGACGACGCTTCTTCGGGATATCGTGCGTCAGATCAGTAACGGGAATGAGAAGTTTCCGGGAATGACGGTCGGACTGGTCGATGAGAGAGGAGAACTGGCAGGATGCTATCAGGGAGTTCCGCAGAATGATGTGGGTATGCGTACCGATGTGCTGGACGGCTGTCCGAAAGCGGAAGGAATGCAGCTTTTGATCCGTTCAATGTCACCGGCAGTTGTGGCGGTGGACGAGCTTGGCAAAGAAGAGGATTTCCGGGCAGTGGAGTCCGTGATTCACTGTGGCTGCACACTTCTTGCGACGGCGCATGGAAATTCACTCGAGGATATCATGGAGCAGCCCTTTTTCCAGAAACTGAAAAACATGCAGGTTTTTGAACGCTACATCATACTTGGCAGGCAGAACCGAAACGGCAGGACCGTACATATTTTGGACGGGAAAGGGAAACCATGCTGAGAGCCATCGGGGCATTTCTGGTATTTCTTGCATCGGCCGGAATGGGCTGTCAGGAGAGTCGGAAACTGTCCGAACATATACAGGCACTGGAGGAATTTTTACAGGTGATCATCTGCCTGAAAGGTGAGATCCGCTATGGGGGAAGTTCACTTCCGGATGCGTTTCGTGAAACCGCGATGCATTGCTCAGAGGGATATGCTGCTTTTCTGAAAGCAGTATCTGAAAAAATGGAAAACAGGCAAGTAGAAGATCCGGGCAGGATCATACAGCAATGTGCAAAGAAATATCTTAAGGAAAATGCGCTGTCAGCAGAAGAACAGGAACGGATCGCACAGCTTGGAGAACGGCTGGGTTATCTTGACCGGGAGATGCAGCTTCGGCAGCTTTCTCTCTATGAAGATGAATTCGAGAGGATGATACAGAAGGCGAAGGAGGATGCTCCGGCAAAGAAAAAACTGTATCACAGCCTGGGAGTTTTAGGCGGTGCAATGCTTGCGATTCTGTTTTGGTAGGAGGATGAAATCTGGCGGAAGGGGGCGTGGAATGGAAGTCACGATCATATTTAAAATAGCGGCGGTCGGCATTCTGGTTTCCATTCTGTCGCAGGTGCTGAAACACAGCGGGAGGGACGAGCAGGCATTTATGGTCAGCCTTGCAGGACTTCTCATCGTTCTTTTCTGGATCGTTCCCTATATTTATGAACTGTTTCAGAGCATTCAGAAATTGTTTGTGATCTGAGGAAGGAGGCAGTATGGATATCATCCGGGTTTCTATGCTTGGTATGTGTGGTGTGATCATGGGATTTTTCCTGAAAGGAACACGCGCGGAGTATACAGCGTTTATTACGATGGGAATCGGAATCATGATTCTCGGACTTGCCGTGGGAAAACTGGAATATCTTTTTCAGACACTGGGAAATTTGCAAAAAAGTATTTCAGTCGATCAGGAATATTTTTATACGCTGATCAAAATGGTGGGAATCACATATATCGGACAGTTTTCAGCCGGAATCTGCAAAGATGCCGGACATCAGGCAACTGCGGCGCAGATCGAGCTATTCTGTAAATTGTCGGTCATGGTTTTGAGCATGCCGATCCTTCTGGCACTGCTCGAGACGATTCAGGAGTTTCTGACATGAAGAGACTGGCAAAAGGGACTGGAGGAGCCTGGCGGGATAAATGGAAGAGCAGATATGTTATCTGGCTGCTGTTATTGCTGGCTTTTACATGGATTTTACCGTCGGCTTGTGTACGTGCAGAGACAGGGCAGATTATTGCAAAAACAGAAACAAATCCGCAATCCGACACTATGGAAACAGACCTGAAATCGGAAATTACTCAGACTGATACTGTGCAAAATCTCCTCGATGATCTGGAACTTACGCAGGTGCAAAAGATGTTGGATGACATGCTCGGAGAAAATAGTTTTTCACTCACGGATACACTGGTCAGTCTGACAAGAGGGGAAAAGATTTTTTCTGAAAAAGATCTGCAGGGGATTTTTTACCGCCTCTTTTTCGGACAGATTGAAAAACAAAAAGGACTTTATATCAGGATACTGCTGCTGATTTTACTCGCGGCAGTTTTTTCGAATTTTGCGGCAGTTTTTGATAACGGACAGATCGGAGACACCTGTTTTTATGTGGTGTATTTATTGCTTTTTATGGTCTGTATGGATTCTTTTTCCGGCATGAGCCGGGCACTTCAAAATGTCCTTTCCTGGATGGCGGAATTTATGCGGGTGTTGGCTCCTGCTTATTTTCTGACAGTTTCTGTCTCAGCGGGGACGACCAGTGCGGCAGTTTTTTATGAAGGAGTGCTTTTGCTTGTCTGGCTGGTGCAGAGCCTTCTTCTTGGCATATTGCTTCCGGGAGTCGGAATGTATGTTTTGTTATCGCTTATTAACCATCTGTCAAAAGAAGAAATGCTGGATCGGATGGCAGAACTATTAAAAACTGTCGTGAACTGGGGACTTAAGACCATGCTCGGGGCAGTTGTCGGACTTCAGGTAGTGCGCAATCTCGTGGCTCCGGTCATCGATACTCTGAAACGGAGTATGGTCGGAAGGGCGGCCGGTGCGCTTCCGGGGATCGGGAACGCAGTCAATATGGTGACGGAACTTGTGCTGACAAGTGCGGTGCTGGTGCGCAACTGTCTGGGCGTCGTGATCCTTCTGGCATTTGTGGCGGTTGGTGTCGGGCCGGTGATCCATTACGGACTGCAGTCACTGGTGTATCGTTTTCTTGCGGCGGTGGCGCAGCCCGTCTCGGATAAAAGAATCGTCGAGTCGCTGGCAACTATGGGGGAGGGCTGTGCGATGCTTCTGAAAGTGCTTTTTACCGCGGAGGTACTGTGCATGCTGGATTTTGTGATCCTGATGACGAGTGTGGGAGGAGGCGCATAATATATGAAAGAATCTTTTTATCAGTGGGTAAAAACGCTGGCAGTTTTTTATATTCTTTTTTCTGCTGTTCTGCATCTGATTCCGGACTCAAAATATGAGCGTTACATCCGTTCGTTTATGGGGCTGCTTCTGATTTATATTCTGTGTACACCTGTTTTTGCCGTTTTCGGGCGGGGGAGCGAACTGGCAGGAATTTTTTCCGACAGATATACACAGGAAATGCAGACACTTGAGACAGAGGAAGCAGAAAACCTTCAGGATTTTTATCTGCGTGAAGGTTATTGCCGGGAAATCGAAACAGAAATCGCGGCACTTTGCAAAAAAAACGGAATAAAACTAACCGATGCAGTCGTACATATAGAAGGAGAGACGGTATCGGCTGTGCTTTATATAGAAGAAAAACTGGCGGAGGAGCAGGAAAGGGGGCTGAACGATGCGCTCGGCAGAAACTTCGGCATCGAAGAAAAAAACTGTCAGATCATGGATTCAGGGGATGAACAGGCAGCGATGGACAGTTGTATTGCTGGCGGGACTTCTTCTGATGGTGATCGCACTTCCGGTATCGAAGGGAAACAGTGATACAGCAGGTGAAAAGCTTTTGACAGCTCCGCAGACAATACAGGAGCAGAAGTCGGAGCTTGAAGAAAAGCTGGAGAATCTTCTGGAAAATGCAGAAGGAGTCGGCAAGGTAAAAGTGATGCTTATGGAGGACGGCGGACAGGGTGTTTATAGTGCCGGAGAAACCGAAGTTACGGGCGTTCTGATCGTTGCGGAAGGGGCAGACAACGCGTTAACCGTTCAGAAGATTCAGCAGGCGGTGATGGCATTATTTCAGATCGATGCGCATAAAATTAGAATAATGAAAATGAAATGAGGAGTAAAAATTGAAAAAAGTGATCAGAAAAAATCAGGTCATTATCACCTCACTGGCGATATTGATCGCGATAGCCGGTTATCTGAATTTTGCAGATGTGGATCTGGGATTTGGCGAAAAAGAAGCAAGTACGGAGAGCAGCAGTATTCTTGATCAGGTGGATTATGATCTGAGTGATGAGTCTGCGGTAGCAGATGAAAACAGTGTCACAGAAACGGCAGAAGTGCCGGAAGACGGCAGTACACCGGGGGAAGCGGTACTGACAGGAGCATCGGATTTTGCAGCGCAGGCGAAGCTTTCGAGGGAACAGGTGCGTTCACAGAGCAAAGCAGATCTGCAGGAGATTCTGAACAACACAGAAGTAGGGGATGAACAGAAACAGGAAGCGGTCAATACCATGGTGCAAATGACCGAGATCGCAGAAAAAGAGGCGGCAGCAGAAATGCTTCTTGAAGCGAAAGGGTTTGAAAATACAGTGGTGAATCTGACCGGTGAGACCGCGGATGTGGTAGTACCGGAAGCAGATCTGGAAGATTCCAGACGTGCGCAGATCGAGGATATCGTAAAACGTAAGACTGGCATCGCACCGGAGAATATCGTGATCACGCCATTAAATGAAAGCGAAGATACCACTGCTTCGGAAGATACATCTGTTTCCGAAGACACGGCGGATGACGGAACGGCAGCAGAGAATCAGACGGAAGAAACAGCTACATACGACGATCAGGAGACTTCAGGAGAGGAGATCGTGACAGAAGGGATCTACGATTAAATGCAGGCTGCCCGGAAATGTGCGAGATGCTGTTTCGGGGCAGCTTTTCTGCAGGTATACTGAGTTTGCAGCGTTATGAAGCTGTGCTTCGAATTTTCTTGACATCAGGGTATTCTATATACTAGAATAAAAAGTTGTATAGAAATTGGAAAATGGATAATAGACAGGAGGCAAAACGTGTCTAAGTATGCGAAAGAAATAGAAAAAAGAAGAACCTTTGCCATTATCTCCCACCCGGATGCAGGTAAGACGACTCTGACAGAGAAGTTCCTGCTGTATGGAGGTGCCATTAATCTGGCAGGCAGCGTTAAGGGTAAAGCCACAGCCCGCCATGCAGTATCTGACTGGATGGAAATAGAGAAAGAGAGAGGTATTTCCGTAACCTCTTCCGTACTACAGTTTCATTATGATGGGTATTGCATCAACATTCTGGATACACCGGGACATCAGGATTTCTCCGAGGATACCTATCGTACACTGATGGCTGCCGATTCTGCAGTCATGGTTATCGACGGAAGCAAAGGTGTGGAGGCACAGACAAGAAAGTTATTCAAAGTCTGCGTTATGCGCCACATTCCTATTTTTACATTTATCAATAAAATGGACCGTGATGCAAATGACACGTTCGACCTTCTTGATGAAATAGAAAAAGAACTCGGAATTGCGACATGTCCGATTAACTGGCCGATCGGTTCCGGTAAGAAATTCCGCGGAGTTTATGACAGAAACACACACAAAGTCCTGACTTTCTCTGATACACAGAAGGGAACAAAGGAAGGTGTCATTGAGGAAATCGATATCGATGATGCACGTCTTGATGACATTGTAGATCCGGATCAGAGAGAACAGCTTATGGAAGAGATTGAGCTTCTGGATGGCGCAAGCGTTGATTTTGATCAGGAACAGGTAAGTAAAGGAAATATGACACCGGTATTTTTCGGTTCTGCGCTGACAAACTTTGGTGTTGAGACATTTCTGGAGCACTTCCTCAAGATGACGACTTCTCCGCTTCCGCGAGTATCCGATGAGGGTGAGATCGATCCGATGTCTGATGATTTTTCTGCATTTGTATTTAAGATCCAGGCAAATATGAACAAAGCACACAGAGACAGAATTGCATTTATGCGTATCTGTTCCGGCAAATTTGATGCTTCTCAGGAAGTTTATCATGTACAGGGCGAAAAGAAGATGAGACTTCTTCAGCCGCAGCAGATGATGGCAGAGTCCCGTCATGTGGTAGACGAGGCATATGCGGGAGATATCATCGGTGTGTTTGACCCGGGTATCTTTTCCATCGGTGATACAATCTGTGCACCGGGCAGGAAATTTGCATTTGAGGGAATCCCGACTTTCGCACCGGAGCATTTTGCACGTGTACGTCAGATCGATACCATGAAACGTAAACAGTTTGTCAAAGGTATCAATCAGATTGCACAGGAAGGTGCCATTCAGATCTTCCAGGAGTTCAATACCGGTATGGAAGAAATCATTGTCGGCGTTGTCGGTGTACTTCAGTTTGACGTTCTGAAGTATCGACTGGAAAATGAATACAACGTAGAAATCCGTCTGGAAAACCTTCCATATGAACACATCCGCTGGATCGCAAATAAAGAGCAGGTTGATGTTGCGAAGATTTCCGGAACTTCAGATATGAAGAAAGTTACAGATCTGAAGGGAAATCCGCTGCTTCTGTTTGTCAATGCATGGAGCGTGGGTATGGTCGAAGACAGAAATCCGGATCTGGTGCTTACAGAATTCAGTAAATAAACCTTTTAATTTGCAGTCAGATTTGATATACTAAAACCATCAATTATTCGATTCGGAATCCGCAGGAGGAATTGGAATGGCAGAAAAAAGAACAACTTATAAATTACAGGACGTAGGAGGAATCGGCGAAGTAAAGATCGCTGATGAAGTAGTGACAGTGATCGCCGGACTTGCTGCGACAGATGTAGACGGTGTTGCTTCCATGGAAGGCAATATCACAAACGAACTGGTAAGCAGGCTTGGTGTCAAGAACCTTTCCAAAGGCGTTAAGGTAACCGTACTGGAAGGTGTTGTTACCGTAGATCTGACACTGAACATCGAGTTTGGCAAGAATATCCTTGAAGTCAGCAAGAAAGTTCAGGATAAAGTAAAATCATCCATTGAAAATATGACCGGCCTTGAAGTTGCAGATGTAAACATCCGCATCACAGGTGTTGATATGGAGAACGAAAAAGGAAAGTAAACCTTTCCTTTTTTCTTTAGGAGGAAATATGCGAAGAAGCGAGCAGAGAGAACATATCTTTAAACTGTTGTTTATGACACAGTTCAATACAGAAAACGAGATGCCGGAACAGCTTTCCATCTATTTCGAAGGACTTGGCGAAGTCAGCGAGAAAGATCAGGAAGCTATCCAGCAGAAATACGACCACATTCTGGAACATCTGGAGGAAATCGACGAAATCCTGAATGATTACAGCCGCGGATGGAAGACTACACGTATGAATCGCGTGGATCTGACCGCTCTGCGTCTGGCAGTTTATGAAATGAAAATGGACGAGGATGTTCCGGTTGGAGTAGCGATCAACGAAGCTGTTGAGCTTGCCAAACTTTTTGGCGGAGAAGATTCCGGCTCCTTTGTAAACGGTGTCCTTGGCAAGATCGCAAGTGGTAAGAAAGATTCCGGTGAAGAACCGAAACATCCGCGCCGTCAGACACATTCTGCAAAGATCATTATCCGGTCTTCAAAGAAAGATCACAGGAAAGCGCCTGAAGAAAGCGCAGAATAAGAATAAAATGAAAAACATTTTTTCAGTCGGACAGATCAACCGATATGTAAAGAACATGTTTACGCAGGATTTTATCCTGCAGAAGATCTATGTCAAGGGAGAAGTCTCCAACTGCAAATATCACACCAGCGGACACATCTATTTTTCACTGAAGGATGAGACTGGTGTGCTTTCCTGCGTCATGTTTGCAGGACACAGGAGGGGACTTGCGTTCCGTATGAAAGACGGCGACCGTGTCGTTGTCGGCGGAGCAGTGGATGTTTATGAAAGAGACGGCAGATATCAGCTTTATGCAAAAGAGATCACACTCGAAGGTGCAGGCGCACTTTACGAGCGTTTTCTTGCATTAAAGGCAGAACTCGAAGAAATGGGAATGTTTGCCGAAGAATATAAGCAGCCCATTCCGCACTATATTCACAGACTTGGTGTGGTTACTGCACCGACCGGTGCTGCTGTTCAGGATATCCGCAATATTTCACTGAGGAGGAATCCATATCTTCAGATTATTTTGTATCCGGCACTGGTTCAGGGCGAGGGTGCGGCAGACAGTATCGTGCACGGAATCCATATGCTGGATCAGGCAGGCGTGGATACGATCATTGTAGGACGTGGCGGCGGCTCAATCGAGGATCTGTGGGCTTTTAACGAAGAGAAGGTTGCCCGTGCAATCTTTGAATGCAGGACACCGATCATCTCCGCAGTAGGACATGAGACGGATTTTACAATCGCTGATTTTGTATCTGATCTGCGTGCACCGACACCATCGGCGGCAGCAGAACTGGCTGTTGACGATTTCAGGCAGATCATGCAGGAAATCCGAATCGGACGTGAACGCCTTGAGCGTGGAATGAATGGAAAACTCGAACTGTACCGCATGAAACTTGCAAAATATCAGATGCGGATGCAGTATTTAAGTCCGGAAGGAAAGCTCCGTGACAGCCGGCAGCGCCTGATTGATAACGAAAACAGGATTCGTAAGGCAATGCAGGACAAGGTACTCGGATATCGTCATCAGCTTGGCATCTGTCTGGAACGCTACAGAGGACTTTCACCTCTGGAGAAGCTGAATCAGGGATATGCGTTTGTAGCTGATGAGCAGGGACGAGGAATCCGTTCCGTAGAGCAGGTACAGCCGGGAGATACCGTAAAAGTAAATGTGACAGACGGTGTACTTGAAGCAGAGATACGGCATATCAGAAGGGAAGACTGGGAAAATGGCACAGCAGACAACAGATAACGAAAAAAATATCGAAGACGTCTTTCAGGAGCTTGACGTCATTGCAGAAAAACTGGAAAGCAGTGACACTTCACTGGAAGACTCTTTTCGTTTATACAAAAAAGGAATGGAGCTTCTGAAATACTGCAGCGGCAAACTCGACACAGTAGAAAAAAAGATGCTCCAGATGGATGAGGATGGAACATTACGTGAATTTTAAAGAAGAATTACAGCAGAGAACCGCTTATGCGGAAGAAGTGATACGTAAATGGCTGCCGGAGGAAGAAGGGTTTGCCCTGACGATGGCGCAGGCAATGAATTACAGTATGTGCGCGGGCGGAAAGAGACTTCGTCCGATTCTTCTTCTGGAAACATTCCGTCTGTTCGGAGGAGAGGGAGAAGTTGTGGAGCCTTTTATGGCAGGTATCGAGATGATCCACACGCATTCGTTGATCCATGATGACCTTCCGGCAATCGACAATGACGATTATCGCAGAGGCCGCCTTACCACACATAAGGTTTACGGAGAAGCCATGGGCGTTTTGAGTGGTGTGAGCCTTTTAAACTATGCCTATGAGACCATGCTGCGTGCTTTTTCCATGACGGAGGACAGTGCACATGTGATCCGTGCGCTTCAGATCATGGCGGATCGGACAGGCATTTACGGTATGCTTGGCGGTCAGAGTGTCGACGTGGAAAATGACGGCAAACCGATCGATAAGGCAACGCTTGATTATATCTATGAACACAAGACTTCTGCGCTGCTTGAAGCATCCATGATGACCGGTGCCGTACTTGCAGGTGCCGATGAAGAACAGACGAAGCTGATCGGGGAAGCTGCGTCGGCAATTGGTCTTGCTTTTCAGATTCAGGATGACATTCTGGATGTGACCTGTACCAGCGAAGAACTTGGCAAACCGGCACACAGTGATGAAAAAAACAACAAAGTTACGTATGTGACCTTATTTGGAATCGAAGAAGCGTCTGCGCAGGTTAAGAAATTTTCTGAAAAAGCAGTCGAGATTCTGGACAGACTGAATAATAAAAACGAATTTCTGGAGGCTCTGGTCAGAGAGATGGCAGAGCGCAGGAAATGAAAGAGGGATACGAAGGATGCTGGAAAAGATCAATAAGCCAAATGATATACACAAAATTGCGCTGGCGGATTTTCCACAGCTTGCAGAGGAGATCCGACAGTTTCTGATAGAATCCGTAAGTCACACAGGAGGCCACCTGGCATCCAATCTTGGCGTTGTGGAACTGACGATGGCACTTCACAATGTTCTGGAATTTCCGGAAGACAAGATCGTATGGGATGTAGGACATCAGGCATATACACACAAGATTCTGACCGGAAGAAAAGAAGGGTTCAAAAATCTGCGTAAAGAAGGCGGCATGAGCGGCTTTCCGAAGCGCTGTGAGAGCGACTGTGACGCATTTGATGCAGGACACAGTTCCAATTCTATTTCGGCAGGTCTGGGCTATGTGTGCGCCAGAGATCTGCAGGGACAGAAATACCGTGTGGTATCTGTGATCGGAGACGGCGCACTTACCGGAGGAATGGCATATGAGGCATTAAATAATGCAGCAGAACTTAAGACAAACTTTATCATTGTACTGAACGATAATAATATGTCTATTTCCAAGAACGTCGGTGGCATGTCGTCTTATCTGAGTGCGCTTCGTACAGCAGAAGTCTACACCGGCATGAAGATCAATGTGACGAAAACACTTAAGAAAATCCCGAAGGTGGGAACGGCTGTCGTAGATACGATGCGCCGCACAAAGAGCAGTATCAAGCAGCTCATCATACCGGGCATGCTTTTTGAAAATATGGGACTGACCTATCTGGGACCGGTTGACGGTCATGATATGCGTCAGATGATGAAACTTTTTAACGAGGCAAAGCGAGTAGAAGGCCCGGTTATCGTTCACGTTCTGACACAGAAGGGACGTGGCTACGAACCGGCAAGTCTGCATCCGGATCAGTTCCATGGTACAGGGCCGTTTGATATCCGTACCGGCAGACAGCTTGCTGTGAAAAAAGGATCTTCGTGGACGGATGTTTTTTCCGATGTAATGGTGCGTCTGGGAAAAGACAATCCGAAACTTGTGGGCATTACTGCGGCTATGAAAGCAGGCACCGGCCTTGTGGCTTTTGAAAAAGCATTTCCGGAGCGTCTTTTTGATGTGGGAATTGCAGAGGAACACGCAGTCAGCTTTGCAGCAGGACTTGCACTGGGCGGAATGATTCCAGTCGTTGCAATTTACTCGTCATTTCTTCAGAGAGCAGTGGATCAGATGCTTCATGATGTCTGTATGCAGAATCTGCATGTTGTTTTTGCAATTGACCGGGCAGGACTGGTTGGTGCAGACGGTGAGACGCATCAGGGCTGTTTTGACCTGTCATATCTGACTATGATGCCGAACATGACAGTCATGGCACCGAAGAATGGCACAGAACTCGAAAAAATGATGGAATTTGCCGTACACGCGGCAGGTCCGTGTGCAATCCGTTATCCGAGAGGAACGGCGTATCAGGGACTGGAAGAATTCGAAAGCCCGGTTCGTTATGGCAAGAGTGAGATCCTTTACAGGGGCAAAGATACCGCAATTCTTTCTGTGGGAAGTATGACGGAAGTCTGCGAACAGGTTTATAAAGAGATGAAAAACAGGGGGGAAGATCCGACATTTGTCAATGCAAGATTTGTAAAGCCTCTGGACACGGAACTTCTGGACGAACTTGCAAAGGATCACAAACTGTTTGTGACAGTAGAAGAAAATGTAAAAAACGGCGGATTCGGAGAACATGTGGCAGCTTATATGGAAGCCTGTCATCCGGAGGTACGTGTGCTTCCGCTGGCAATCTGGAACCGTTTTATACAGCATGGAGAGATCGCCAGTCTGCGGGCAAAGATCGGTCTGTCAGCACCGGAGATTTTGAATGCGATAGAGGAATATGAGGAGCAGGAATGAAGAAAAGACTGGATCTTTTGATGATGGAGCGTGCACTGGCACCTTCCAGAGAAAAAGCAAAAGCATATATTATGGCTGGAAATGTTTATGTGGATGGCCAGAAAGAAGACAAAGCAGGAACCATGTTTCAGGAAACTGTAAAGATAGAAGTGCGTGGAAATACACTTCCGTATGTAAGCCGCGGCGGTCTGAAACTGGAAAAGGCGATGAACCATTTCGGTGTGGAACTGGATGGTAAAGTCTGCATGGACGTAGGGGCATCTACCGGTGGATTTACAGACTGTATGCTTCAGAACGGAGCAGTGAAAGTATATTCCATCGATGTCGGATATGGACAGCTTGACTGGAAACTTCGCAATGACCCGCGTGTGGTCTGCATGGAAAAAACAAATATCCGCTATGTCCTTCCGGAAGATATTCAGGAACCGGCACAGTTTTCATCGATTGATGTTTCCTTTATTTCACTGACAAAAGTACTTCTTCCGGTAAGAAATCTTCTGACGGAAGACGGAGAGATCGTCTGTCTGATCAAACCGCAGTTTGAGGCCGGACGTGAAAAAGTCGGCAAAAAAGGTGTGGTAAGAGATCCGGCAGTACATCTTGAGGTCATTGAAAAAGTGATTGCCTATGCGTCCTCGATCGCGCTGGAACCGAGACATCTTTCTTTCTCACCGATCAAGGGACCGGAGGGAAATATTGAGTATCTGTTACATCTTAAGAAAAGACCGGAAGGAGAAGTGATCGAAGCTTCTCTTGAAGCAGAACCGGAGCAGGTAGTGCGGGAGGCGCATGATCAGCTCGATTAAGGAAGGCAGAAGAGATGGACAAGTTTTATATCATAACCAATCGTGACAAAGATCAGAATCTGAGATTTACGGAGGAGATCGTACAGTATCTGAAAGAACACGGAAAAAAATGTCAGGTGCAGCAGGCAGAGCGCAGAGTGGAGGGGGAATACCATTACACAGATCCGGCTCTGATACCGGAGGATACACAGTGTATTCTGGTACTCGGAGGAGACGGAACGCTTCTTCAGGCAGCCCGTGATGTGGTTCACAGAGAAATCCCGATGCTCGGAATCAATCTCGGTACACTTGGTTTTCTTGCGGAGATAGATAAAACGTCGATTTATACAGCACTGGACAAACTTTTTGCGGACGACTACGAAATAGAAGAGAGAATGATGCTTACCGGAACGGTATGGCGTGGTGATAAAATCACAGGACAGGATGTGGCACTGAATGATATCGTGATCAGCAGAGTGGGACCGCCTCTTCGTGTAATTGGATTTAACAATTATGTAAACGACGGTTATCTGAATTCCTACAATGCGGACGGAATCATCATTGCGACACCTACCGGTTCCACCGGATACAGTCTGTCATGCGGCGGACCGATTATATCGCCGAATGCGGCAATGACGGTGATGACACCGATCGCACCGCATACGCTGAATACCAGAAGCATTATTTTTCCGGAAGATGATGTGATCACGGTTGAGCTTGGCGAAGGAAGACGACAGATTCAGGAAAACGGTCTTGCGTCGTTTGACGGGGATGTCGAAGTGCCGATGTCGACAGGAGACCGGATTGTAATAAAAAAAGCTTCAGTCAGCGTCAAAATACTGAAACTGAACCATCTGAGTTTTGTCGAGGTGCTGAGACAGAAAATGAGCAACAATTAGTGTGATGGAGGGAATGTCGTGAAAAGTGCAAGACACGAAAAAATTATAGAGCTGATCCAGCAGCATGACATTGATACACAGGAAGAGCTTGCTGCGAGACTGAACAGTGCCGGATTTAAGGTGACACAGGCAACGGTGTCCAGAGATATCCGTGCACTGAAACTGACAAAGGTTGCCGGCAAAGACGGAAAATCCCGTTACGCAGTACTTTCCGGTGCATCTGTGGAGCTTGGAGACAAGTATACACGCGTACTTCATGATGCGCTTACATCCATTGATGTTGGACAGAATATGATCGTGATCCGGACAGTACCGGGTATGGCTATGGGGGTTGCGGCAGCACTGGATGCACTGAACTGGAAAGAAATCCTCGGAAGCATTGCCGGGGACGATACCGTTATGTGTGTGGCACGGGACAACGAACAGGCACAGAGCGTAGCTGAGCGTTTGAAAGGAATTTTGAAATTATGTTAGTTCATCTTCATGTGAGAAATCTTGCACTGATCGAAGATATTGAAGTGGAGTTTGGTCCGGGTCTTAATATTCTGACAGGTGAGACCGGAGCCGGTAAATCCATTCTCTTAGGCTCCATGCAGTTGATACTTGGCGGCAGAAGTGCGAAAGATATGATTCGTACCGGTGCGTCAAATGCGCTGGTGGAGCTTCTTTTTCAGGTGGAAAATCCGCGTGCGGAGGCATCTCTTCGGGAGCTTGGAGTCGAGACATCGGAAGGTCAGGTACTTTTGACACGTAAGCTTATGGATGGCAGAAGCATCAACAAGATCAATGGTGAGACCTGTACGGTGGCGCAGATGAAAGCAGCGGCTTCCTGTCTTCTGGATATTCACGGGCAGCACGAGCACCAGTCACTTCTGTATCAGGATAAACAGCTAGAAATTCTTGATCTTTACGGAAAAGAAGAAATTTTTCCTGCAAAAGAGAAAGTACAGACAGCATATAAAAAGTACCGTGACTGTAAGAGACAGTTGGATGAACTTGACATTGATGAAGAACAGCGCAACAGAGAACGTGCGTTTCTTGAGTTTGAGATCAATGAGATCGAGAGCGCACAGCTTGTATCGGGTGAAGATGAGGAGCTGGAGAAGCTTTACCGTAAGCTGAACAACGGCAGGAAGATCCTTGAGACACTACAGGGTGTACGTGATCTGACAGGATATGAATCCGGGCAGGGCGCCGGTGAGTCGGTCGGAAATGCTGTACGTGAGATCAGCCGTGTGACAGAATATGATACACAGCTTGATTCCATGGCATCCGCACTTCAGGAGATTGACGGCCTTCTGAATGATTTTAACCGTGAGCTGGCTTCGTACGTTGATGATCTGAATTTTGATGATGAAGCTTTTTATGAGACCGAGAAGCGTCTGGATACGATCAATGGTCTCAAGGCAAAATACGGACGTACGATTGAAGACATTCAGGAGTATTGTCTTAAACAAAAACAAAAACTGGAAAATCTGGATAAATATGAGGAACGCTTCCACGAAGCAGAAGAAAATCTTAAAAAGAGCAGAGAAGAACTGGAAACTGTTTCGCATAAATTATCCGTGATCCGTCAAAAATACAGTCAGATGCTGACAGATAAAATTACAGAAGGATTGAAAGATCTGAATTTTCTTGATGTACAGTTTCAGATTACATTCTGCCGCAGGAAGGAATATACAGCAGGCGGATTTGATGACATTGAATACGAAATATCGACGAACCCGGGCGAAAGCCTGAAACCATTAGGCAAGATCGTATCCGGCGGTGAGCTTTCACGAATCATGCTGGCGATCAAGGCGATTCTTGCAGACCGTGATCAGATCGAGACACTGATCTTTGATGAAATTGATACAGGAATCAGCGGCAGGACCGCACAGAAAGTCTCAGAAAAAATGGCATTGATCGGCCGGTGCCATCAGGTGCTCTGCATTACGCATCTTCCACAGATCGCAGCAATGGCAGATACGCATTTCGAAATCGAAAAACATCAGAAAGACAACGAAACGATCACAGAGATCCATCCGCTTGAGGGTGATGATTCTGTCCGTGAACTGGCGCGCCTTCTTGGTGGGGCCGAGCTCACACAGGCTGTTTTTGATAATGCAAAAGAAATGAAAGAATTGGCACAGGTACATAAAAATACAAGACTGAAATAAACAGATCTACAGATAATAAGAGAGGATGATCCAAAAGGATTTCTTCTCTTTTTTGTATGGAGAGAAGTTTACAAAAGAAAGGATGTGGCAGAGTGGACAGAAAGAAGAAATACCGATGCCTGCTTCTGTGGTTCCTGTGTCTGGATCTGCTTGCAGCAGCGTGGTTGGGATATCGTTATCTGGAGCGCAAGATTCCGGATGAACTGTTTGTCTCAGAAGGAAAAGAAGAACAGGTAAAGAATATGCTGGATTTTCCGCTTTTAAATTTTGATGATGCGATTACCGTATCAGGTGACGGAAGCTATCTTCTGAAAGCACGGATCCTCGGGGTGATTCCGTTTAAAAATGTGAAAGTTACTCCGGCAGACAGCGAATCCGTTATGGTTTCCGGTGACACGGTCGGAATCTATATGGAGACAGACGGTGTACTGGTGATCGATACCGGAGAAATTGTTTCGCAGGAAGGATATACACAGGAACCGGCAAAAAATATCGTAAAGCCGGGAGATTATATTGTGGCATTTAATGACCGGACGGTGCACAGCAAGAAAGAACTGCTTGATGACCTTTCAGAACTGGGTGATTTGCAGGTTACGCTTGAAGTTGTCAGAAACGGGGAAAAAATCCCTCTTTCAATCACTCCGGTAAAAGATGTCAGGGGAGAGTATAAGCTGGGAATCTGGGTGCGTGACAATACACAGGGAATCGGTACGCTGACCTTTGCAGATGAAAAGGGGAGTTTTGGCGCGCTCGGACATGGAATCAGTGATGTAGATACCGGGGAACTTCTGCATATAAATGAAGGCGCATTGTATCAGGCAAAGATCGTCGGGATACAGAAGGGCAGCAGCGGAAGTCCCGGCGAGCTTTCCGGGATGATCCATTACGATGCACAGCAGGTGATCGGTTCCATCAATAAGAATTGTGATCAGGGAATTTACGGAACATTAAGTGTTCTTCCAAATCAGCTTTCACTGAAGAAGATGGAAGTTGCCTACAAGCAGGAACTGGAAACAGGACCGGCGACTGTTTTGTGTTGCATAGACGGTGAGGTGAAAGAATTTGACGCAGAGATTACAAGAATTGATATGAATCATGAGGATTCAAATAAGAGTTTTGTGATCCGGGTCACTGATCAGGAACTTCTGGACATGACCGGCGGAATCGTGCAGGGCATGAGTGGCAGTCCTGTGATCCAGAACGGAAAGTTTGCAGGTGCGATCACACATGTATTTGTACAGGATGCAGCGAGTGGTTATGGGATTTTTGCAGAAACGATGATGGAAAATGTGGAAAAAGAATAAAAAAATAATGGCAGAAAAAGTCATGTCGAAGATGCGAAGAAAAAGAAAAAAGCAGAAAAATATGAAAAAAGAAGCTAGGAAAATGTCGTTTTCAGACGAACGAAAATGCTGTATTTCAGCCAGTTTCGGCTTGATTTCGTGAAGGCCTTTCCACTATAATGTCCTTGTTGTAAGGAAGTAGAATGCTGTAGGTTAGGAGGGAAAGGCCTCATGGAAAATTTAAATGTGGCGATTGCAGATGATAATGAGAGAATGACAGACATACTTGGTCAGATGATCGAAGAAGATAAAGAACTGACTCTGGTCGGTAAAGCACATAACGGAGAAGAAATCTGTAATATCATAAGAGAAAAAGAACCGGATGTGGTGGTTCTGGATGTGATCATGCCGAAAATGGACGGACTGACTGTTATGGAGCAGTGCAGTCATGACCAGACGGTCAGAAAACAGCCTGCATTTATTGTGATCTCAGCAGTGGGACAGGAACGGATTACAGAAGACGCATTTAATCTGGGAGCTTCCTACTATATGCTGAAACCTTTTGATAATCAGGTATTGCTGAACCGTATTAAACATATCCGCAAAAGCAGCATAAAAAGATTTCGAGAACCGGTGCGTCAGGCAGTACATGAGGACCCTGCTCCGTATGGAAAACATAATCTGGAGGCGGATGTCACCAATATCATTCATGAAATCGGCGTTCCGGCACATATCAAGGGATATCAGTATCTGCGTGATGCGATTATTCTTTCGGTCAATGATATGGAGATGTTGAATTCTATCACGAAAGTCCTGTATCCGACGATCGCAAAAAAACATCAGACGACCCCGAGCAGGGTAGAACGTGCCATACGTCATGCAATCGAAGTTGCATGGAGCAGGGGCAAAATGGACACGATTGATGCGCTTTTCGGCTATACGGTAAGCACCGGAAAAGGTAAGCCGACCAACTCGGAATTTATTGCTCTGATCGCAGATAAAATACGTCTGGAATACAAAAATCACTCTTTCCATTAGAAGTGTTTTAGGGTATAATAAACATAAAAATCCGGCATAGACCGAGAATGTCAGAAAATTTTCTGACAGCGGGAATCAAGGAGGGGTATTTACAGATGAAAAGAATCTTATTTGCAACATCAGAAGCAGTACCATTTATCAAGACAGGAGGTCTTGCAGACGTAGCAGGTGCACTTCCGAAATGTTTCGATAAACGTTATTTCGATGTACGCGTGATTTTACCGAAATATGCCTGTATGAAGCAGGAATGGAAAGATAAAATGGAATATATCACCCACTTCTATATGGATC
>OLNC01000225.1_pt1 | contig 66874 bp, 65 predicted proteins | sample 1672011 | NCBI WGS metagenome assembly OLNC01 (sample SAMEA3136636, study PRJEB25190) | human gut metagenome | biome: human gut; feature: human-associated habitat; material: faeces | place: Austria | collected 2013
AGAGCACTTGACTTTTAATCAAGTTGTCCGGGGTTCGAATCCCCGATGTCTCATTGAACTAAGCACTATCATTTGATAGTGCTTTTTCAATACCTGTATAAAAAATACGGAAGTTACAATTCAGTTTACATATTTAAATATACATAAGCGGATATGGCGGAATTGGCAGACGCGCCAGATTTAGGTTCTGGTGTTTTACGACGTGCAGGTTCAAGTCCTGTTATCCGCACTACCGAAAAGGGACCTGACCGGTCTCTTTTTTCATTCTGCCAATCAGATTGACCCTCGATTCTGTTACTCTTATTTAAATCATTCAGATTTTGCCAATTCTTTGATTTAATTTCTACTTACTCTTCAGCAAGTCATCCGTAGCCCGCAAATTTCATTGACTCCTCCGGCGCTTATTTTTCTCTAAGTCATCCCCGCGCAAAATTTTTCCGGCAACATAAAAGCCACTCTCCTGCAGTTTCACATTCTTCTGCAGAACAGTGGCTCGTTCATCACAAATATCGAATCTCCGCCGACATCTTTCCATTTTTGCTTTCTAAGACAACATAACTTGGTCTTCTGCCATGCTGCCTCGGATAAGACAGACTTCCGGGATTGACAGCCAGAACACCATCAATTTCCTCGATGACCGGCTTGTGTGTATGTCCGAAAAAGACCGCCTGACAGTCTCTGGACGCAGCTTCTTCCGCCACACCGGAAATATCCATTGATACGCCATAATAGTGCCCGTGCGTCACCAGCACTTTATTTCCATCGAGCTCAATCTCCTCTTCTCTCGGAAGATCCGAAAAGAAATCATTATTTCCCGACACAATGCAGCACGGACATTCCACAAGTGCCTCAATAAAGATTTCTCTGCCTTCCACATCACCACAATGTACAAACATATCAAACGGTGCTTCATTCATTACCACATGCTCCAGATTTTCATCACGACCATGTGTGTCACTGACGATCAGTACCTTCATCGAAGTTCATCCTTAATTGCCCGCAGTGCCTTTCCTCTGTGGCTGATCTTGTTTTTTTCTTCCATGGAAATTTCTGCTGAAGTACAGCCATATTCCGGAAGATAAAAGATTGGATCATAACCGAAGCCGTTTTCTCCGCTCTCTTTATATCCGATCCGGCCTTCCATCGCTGCGCGTACAGTCTTCACACTTCCATCAGGGAAGGCTGCTGCAATGGCACATACAAATCTTGCAGTCCTCTTTTCGTCCGGCACACCTTCCAGTCGTTCGATCAGCTTCGCATTCTTGATGTGGTAAGAAGTATCTTCCCCCATATAACGCGCAGAATAAATTCCCGGTTCTTTATTCAGATAATCAATCTCAAGTCCGGAATCATCTGCCAGCACAATCTCACCTGTAAGCTCACAGATCGCTTTTGCCTTGATCTGCGCATTCTCCTCAAAAGTTTTGCCATCTTCTACGATATCTGCATGAATACCGGCATCTTTTAGGGAAAGAAGTTCGATATCAAGATCCCCCAGAATTTCACGGATCTCTTTCATTTTCCCCTCATTTCCTGTTGCAAAAATTACTTTTTTCAATCTTTTTTCCTCCTTGGCGGTTTCGGACCTAAAAACTGGTAGTAATATGTTTTCAGCATTCCGTTGTATATCTTACGGTTCTTGTCCGCTTTTCTTCCAATGTCGTTCTCCGCCCTGTCATAGGATGTGATCAGATACATCGACCATTTATCCAGACGATTATAACTCTCCCCTATCTCACGGTAAAGCTGTGGGAGCGCTTCTTTCTCTTCCAGCCGCTCGCCATAAGGTGGATTGGTGATAATAAAACCATACGGCTTCGGATGGCTGAGATCCTTCACTGCACGCTGCTGAAAATGAATCAGTCCGTCCACACCTGCCATCTTTGCATTGGAACGTGCCGCTTTCAGCGCCTCGGAATCAATGTCATATCCCTGAATATCTGTCCGGATATCTGTATTGACGCGATCCTGCGCTTCCTCAAGCGCATCATACCAGCATTTACGCGGAACCAGATGTTTCCAGTCTTCTGCAAGGAAAGAACGGTTCATTCCCGGTGCCATATCTGCCGCGATCATTGCCGCCTCAATCGGGAAAGTACCACTTCCGCAAAACGGGTCGACAAGGATTCTGTCTTTATTCCATGGAGTCAGCATGATAAGCGCTGCTGCAAGTGTTTCAGTGATCGGAGCCTTGACAGTCATCTGACGATACCCTCTCTTATGAAGGGAAACACCGGAAGTATCGATGCCGATCGTTGCAACATCTTTCATAAAAGAAACACGGATCGGGAAGCTTGCTCCATCTTCCTGGAACCATGAAATTCCATAAACGCTTTTCAGTCTTTCAACAATTGCTTTTTTCATAATGGACTGAATATCAGATGGGCTGAACAGCGCACTCTTCACAGAGTTTGCCTTTGCCACCCAGAATTTACCGTCTTTCGGAATATATTCTTCCCACGGGATTGCTTTTGTTTTTTCAAAAAGTTCGTCAAATGTGACTGCTTTAAACTCACCTGCTTTGAGAAGGATTCTCTCTGTCGTACGAAGGAACATATTCGCCTGTGCAATTCCCTCCGCATCTGCAAGAAAAGTCACCTTGCCGTCTTCTACTTTGCTGATTTCGTATCCCAGATCAAGGATCTCACGCTTCAGCACTGCCTCCATACCAAAATGACATGGTGCGATCAATTCCATATATTTCATCCGAGCCTCATTTCTTTGACAATATTTCCGTCAAAATCTTTGATTGTAAAAACTTTGTCCTCCAGAACCGCATAAGTCGGCGGATTTCCTTCTTTCGGAATAGATACGGAACCCGGATTCAGAAGGATATAATTCTCTCTCTGCTCTGCTTTCAGCACATGTGTATGTCCATGGATCAGGATATCTCCCGGACAAAACGGCGGAAGATTATTTTCATTATAGACATGTCCATGTGTTGCATAAAAAGTCAGCCCGTCGATTGCCAGAATGCAGTAATCTGCCATCACCGGAAATTCCAGCACCATCTGGTCCACCTCTGCTTCGCAGTTACCACGTACTGCATAGATTTCCTGCTTCATACCGTTGAGCATTTTGATCACTTCCTTCGGAGCATACTCCTTCGGAAGATCGTTCCTGGGTCCGTGGTAAAGCAGATCGCCCAGTAATACCAGGCGTTCTGCCTGTTCTTTTTTATATGTTTCCAGCATTTTACGGCAATAATATGCCGAACCATGCACATCGGATGCAAACATGTATTTCATATAAATTCTCCTCTGCTCTGCCGATCCACTCCCACAGCTCCTGCCCGGGCTGCACCAGCAGTTATTCTTTACATTCTACCTTATCATGGTTACCTGGAAATTACAAGATTTCTTCCTCTGTATGCCGCAAATCCTCCTATGACCGATCGTGTTTTGTATCCTCTGCGCACAAATTCCCTTGCCGCCGCCATACTGGCACCACCTCTGTCGCAGTAAAAAACAATCATTTTTTCTTTTGGAAAATCATATCCATTTTCCAGTTCTCCATACGGAACATTAACTGCTCCTTTTACATGACTTTTGTGATAAGAAACCGTATCCCGCAGGTCTATGATCAACGCATCCGAACGCCCGACATAATAATCAAGCATCTTCGCAGAAATCGTCTCAATCGGAAACATGACAAACCTTCCTTTTTTATTTATCATATGTCCCTGTCTTTTTGTGTGTGCAGTTTCATCAGCTTCCATTCCTCTATATAAAATTATTATTTTCGCAAACTCGAAAAAAGAGGCCAACCTCTGTCGGCCTCTCTGATAAGAAGGGAAAATCTTACCTGCAATTCTCTTTAGTATCTGTCAGAATAATCATCCTGTGTTTTGTCGTATGCATCATATGCATTGGAAACTTTGTTCTTTGAGCTGTTTCTGGAAGCGTTCTTTGAGCTGTTTTTTCCGCAGTTCTGGCTGTCCATTGCATTTCTGCTGTTGGAAGTTTTGTCAGTCGTATAGTTTTTTGCCTTGTTTTCACTCTCATAATTTTTTGCCATTTGTACATTCCTCCTGGTTCATTTTGTAATGCAACTTCATTACATCAGTTATTGTTCCTCGAACCTGAAAGTTTATTCAGAATTTTACGAAATAATATTCGTCTTTCCAATATTATCCATTTCATTTTTTATAATTATAAAATGGCAAAGAGAAAGACCCGGTAGGGGAGCTACCAGGTCTTTCAAGGGGAGTATAAATAATTAAATAAGGGGTTATGTAAAAAAGAATTTTTGAAGGGTAAATTCTTTTTACACTGATGATTATAATATAAATTATTGAAAAAAGCAACAACATTTCGTCAATAAGTTCCCATAGTAACCGCGCTGTGTTATAATTGTCTGGAATTTGAGTTTATCTGCTTTGGGCAGATGAGAAAGAGAGGGTAAAGTGGAGAGAAAAATCATCCAAGTAGAGGACAAAGTACCTGTTAATCTGTTGATTCCTTTAAGTATCCAGCACATGTTTGCCATGTTCGGCGCTTCTGTTCTGGTTCCGTTTATGTTTGGAATCAACCCTGCCATCGTTCTTCTGATGAACGGTGTCGGAACACTTTTATTTATTCTGATCACCAAAGGCAAGGCACCTGCTTACCTGGGTTCCAGCTTTGCATTCCTGTCACCGGGGCTTCTGGTTGCATCAAAATTCGGTTTCCAGTACGCACTGGGCGGTTTTGTGGTTCTCGGTATCTGCGGAATGATCGTTGCGCTGATCATCCGTCAGTGCGGAACAAACTGGATCGACATTGTTCTTCCAACCGCAGCTATGGGACCTGTTGTGGCACTGATCGGTCTGGAACTTGCCGGAAGCGCTGCCAGCACAGCCGGTCTTCTGGACGAAAACATTGATATGAAAAATGTAATTGTGTTCCTGATCACACTCGGAGTTGCCGTATTCGGCCAGATCCTTTTCCGCGGTTTCCTGTCCGTTATTCCGATCCTGATCGCGATCATCGCAGGTTATGTTGCTGCTGCCGCATGTGGAATCCTTGATTTCACCGCAGTAAAGGAAGCGGCTTTCTTCGCACTTCCAAATTTTCAAACACCGATATTTAATCTGGAAGCCATCCTTACTATTCTTCCGGCACTGCTTCTGGTAACTTCCGAACACATCGGACATCAGATCGTAACAAGCAAGATCGTAGGCAAAGATCTTCTGAAAGATCCGGGACTTCACCGTTCTCTTTTTGCGGACTTCTTTTCTACTACGATTTCCGGATGTCTCGGTTCCGTACCGACTACAACATACGGAGAAAACATCGGTGTCATGGCAATGACAAAAGTCTACAGTGTACAGGTTATCGGAGGCGCTGCAGTTCTTTCCATCTGCTGTTCTTTCCTCGGTAAACTTGCCGCCCTGATCAACACGATTCCGGGACCTGTTATCGGCGGGATTTCATTCCTGCTGTATGGTATGATCGGAACTTCCGGTCTGCGTATGCTGGTTGATAATCAGGTAGATTACAGCAAATCCCGTAATCTCGCGCTGACCTCTGTTGTTTTCATCGTCGGTCTTTCCGGAATCGCACTGAATCTCGGAAATGTCAAGCTTACAGGAATGGTTCTTGCGTGTGTGGTTGCCATGATCCTGAGCCTTATTTTCTATATTCTTGACAAATTACGTCTTACTAACGACTTATAATGGAGCAAAAAATGAAATCGTATCATCAGAAATTTATATCCAATCATCCATATGAATCCGTGCCAATGGCGGAAATCTCCGGATTTCCTGTGCGCCCGGGCATCTATGATCTGAACGGAGCCACTCCGCTTCAAAACGGAGTGAATTTTACTATCCATACCTGCGGCGGAACCTCCTGCGAACTGCTTCTGTTCCACCGCGCACAGGAAGAGCCTTTTGCTGTCATTCCATTCCCGGATGCCTACAAGATTGGCGATGTCTATTCCATGATCGTTTATGGACTTAACATCGAAGAATTTGAGTACGCATATCGTGTGGATGGTCCTTATCGTCCGGAAAAAGGGCTTCTCTTCGACAAAAACAATATCCTTCTGGATCCTTATGCAAAAGCTGTCGCAGGACAGCGTACGTGGGGAATCCGCTGGGATCACAACTATCATGCACGAGTTGTCCGCGACCGTTTTGACTGGGGTGATACTCCACAGTCAAAAAAAGAGCTCTGTGATCTGATCATCTACGAATTACATGTTCGTGATTTTACACATCATCCGTCTTCAGGTGTCAGACACAGAGGTACTTTTTCCGGCCTGATGGAAAAAATCCCATACCTTAAAGAACTCGGAATCAACGCGGTAGAACTCATGCCGATCTTTGAATTTGACGAAACCATGAATTCCCGTACTGTTGACGGCAAACAGCTTCTCGAATGCTGGGGCTACAATACTGTCGGATTCTTTGCACCAAACAGCAGCTATGCGGCAGCCAATGAGCACAACCAGGAAGGCACCGAGTTTAAGACGCTGATTCGTGAGCTTCATGCCAACGGTATTGAAGTCATTCTGGACGTTGTATTCAACCATACCGCGGAGGGCAACGAAAAGGGCAAAACCATCAGCTTCAAGGGACTGGACAACAACATTTATTACATGCTCACCCCAGACGGAAATTATTACAATTTCAGTGGCTGTGGCAACACTCTGAACTGTAACCATCCGGTTGTTCAGCAGCTCATTCTGGAATGTTTACGCTACTGGACGATCAACTATCGTGTCGATGGTTTTCGTTTTGATCTTGCAAGTATTCTCGGACGAAATGAAGATGGTTCACCAATGAACAATCCCCCACTTCTCCGTACTCTTGCAAACGATCCGATCCTCAGCAATGTCAAGCTGATTGCAGAAGCGTGGGATGCCGGCGGACTTTATCAGGTAGGAAGTTTCCCTGCAAGCGGCCGCTGGGCAGAATGGAATGGCCGTTACAGAGATGCCCTTCGAAGTTTTCTGAAGGGTGAGTGCTGGAATGCGTGGGATGCCGCATGGAGTATTTCCGGATCCGGAGATCTCTATGGAGGATTTTATGATCATAATCACAATAATTATGCCGGTTATAATTCCTGTGTCAATTTCCTTACCTGCCATGACGGATTTACGCTTTATGATCTTTATTCCTATAATGAAAAGCACAACGAGGCCAATGGCTGGAACAACACCGATGGTGCTGACGACAACCGAAGCTGGAACTGTGGTGTAGAAGGTGACACGGATGATCCGGAAGTGCTCGCACTTCGCAGCCGTATGATCCGCAACGCCTGTGCTGTACTGATGTGCAGCCGCGGAACGCCAATGTTCCTTTCCGGAGATGAATTCGGCAATACAAAATTCGGCAACAACAACAGCTACTGTCAGGATAATATTACTTCCTGGCTTGACTGGCGAATGCTGGAAAAGAATAGAGATTTGTTTGAATTTTTCAAATTTATGATTGCATTCCGTAAACAGCATCCTGTCATCCACAAACAGCTTCCTACTTCTGTCTGTGGCATGGATCCGATCCATACACACAATGTAAATGCTGATAAGACAGATATTCCGCGTGATGCACGTACATTCTGTGTAAGCTTTGCGGGATATGATAAGGAAAAAGGACACGATGATCTGATCTATATTGCGGTCAATACTTTCTGGGAGGATGTTACGATTACTCTTCCGGATCTTCACGGACGTGGTGCATGGCATCTGAATGTCAACACTTACGGTGACGGCAATGGCAAATACTGCTATCCTGATGAGGAAGCGGCGCGGATCGATCACAGCTTTGTGATGAGACCGAGGAGCGTGGCTGTGTTTACAGGGAAGGATTATTAAAATATCGGGGACCTGTTTCCGGAAATACAGACTTCGCGGTGTGATTTTCGATAATATTGGCTGACCATATAAAATATAACTCTGCACAGGATGTGCTGACGGCTTCAGAGTCCGGAAGTACTAATGATATGTTCTGTCTGCTAAATGCATGCATCAAAAATATATAACTCGCTGACGCTCAGACAATATATTTTTGATACATAACGCAGCCATTCCATCTCAAAGTACTTCCATGAACTCTTGCAGAAGTCAGACAATCTTTGTGCAGAGTTTTTGTTTTACAGCCAGTTATCGAGAAATCTCCACCATCCTCCCTGTATTTTCGGAGCCTCAGGGAAGCCCCGGGGCCGCGTTCCGCAACCCCGGATAAAGTACGGGGAGAATTTGATGGATAAAAAGAAAGACTCCAGCGTGCGAGCTGCATGTGAGTATCCTCTGGAGCTGGCTCGCTTGAAAAAATTCGTCCAAGTATCGGAAGGTACAGGTTTTTGCGTTGATACAGAAAATGCTGCTGTCTGAGCGACAGCGAGTTCAGCACTTTTCTGTATCGTTTTTAGCAAAGTTCTGTACTTCCTGATACTTTAGAATTTTTGATTTGAGCCAGTTCCAGAGGATACTTCACATGCAGCCCTCCTCCTGGAATCTTAACTTTATCCCTTCGCTTCTCACCGGGAATCCTTTATCACTTTTTTATCTGTCCATAATATGCATTCGCCCCGTGTTTCCTGTAGTAATGCTTATCCTGCAGTTCCTGCGGTGCCGATTTTACCTGCGGATTGATCAGTTCACAGCGGCATGCCATCTTCGCCACTTCCTCAAGCACAACAGCATTATGAACCGCCTCGTGTGCATCCTTTCCCCATGTAAAAGGACCATGATTCTTGCAGAGCACTGCAGGAACAGCTTTATAATCAAGATCTTTAAAATAATCTGCGATCAGCACGCCTGTATTCTTTTCATACGCTTCTTCGATCTCATCCTTTGTCAGATTACGTACACACGGAACTTCTCCGTAAATATAATCTGCATGGGTTGTGCCATAGCACGGGATTGCTCTTCCTGCCTGTGCCCAGCTCGTCGCCCATTCTGAATGTGTATGTACAATTCCACCGATCTCCGGAAACGCATTATAAAGGACCACATGCGTCGGTGTATCTGAAGAAGGATTATATTCACCTTCAACTTTGTTTCCATTCAGGTCAACAACTACCATATCTTCCGGTCTGAGTTTATCATATTCCACACCACTTGGCTTGATTACGAACAATCCCTTTTCACGGTCAATGCCGCTGACATTTCCCCATGTAAAAGTAACCAGTCCGTATTTCGGAAGATCCATATTAGCTTTATAAACTTCTTCTTTTAATTTTTCGAGCATCTCTTTCTCCTTTATTAAAGAACGTAAGTCACCATTCATTCTCTTGCAGCAACTTACGTTCTCAATCTTCATTTTATCTTATTACCAGATTTTAGATTCCACTGCTGCTCTTTCGATCGGCAGTCCCTTCAGATATCTGTCCATAAATTCATTAAATCCTTTGACACCTTCCGGTTCCGGATCCAGTGTACTTCCCTCATTTCCTGCAAATACACGGTTATCCAGGAACTCATCCAGAGTCTCGCCATCCTTCTTGTCCACAAGGTACGCAGCCAGAAGCGCAATACCCCAGGCACCGCCCTCACCGGCAGTTGACATAACAGATACCGGTGCATTCACTGCATCTGCAAGAATCTGCTGTCCGACACCTTTGGTCTTGAATAGTCCGCCGTGTCCTAAAAGTCTGTCGATCTTGACATGCTCCTGATCGATCAGAATATTTAAACCTACACGCATTGCTCCGAGACAGGTATAAAGATTCGTTCTCATAAAGTTTGCAAGTGTGAATTTGCTTTCAGGAGAACGTACAAACAACGGTCTTCCTTCTTCAAAACCTGTCATATGCTCGCCTGAGAAATAGCAGTAGGATAAAAGTCCGCCACAGTCCGGATCACCTTCCAGCGCTTTATTATAAAGGGTTCCGAACAGTTTGTTCATATCCACTTCCATACCCATTGCTTGTGCAAATTCTTTAAATACATTTACCCATGCATTCAGATCAGACGTACAGTTATTGGAATGTGCCATGGCAACTGCATCACCGGCCGGTGTCGTTACCATATCGATTTCTTTGTATGGTTTGGAAAGCGCTTTTTCCAGAACGATCATCGCAAATACAGAAGTACCTGCTGAAACATTACCGGTTCGCTGTTTTACGCTGTTGGTCGCTACCATACCGGTTCCTGCATCACCTTCCGGCGGGCACATCGGGATACCGGCTTTCAGTTTGCCTGACGGATCAAGAGCTCTGGCACCTTCTTCGGTCAGAGTACCGGCATCCTGTCCTGCAACCATAACTTCCGGCATGATATCACGGAGTTTCCACGGAAATCCGTATGGTGCTACCAGCTCATCAAACTTTTCAACCATTTCCTGATTGTAATCTTTTGTGGCTGAATCGATTGGAAACATACCGGCTGCATCACCGATTCCCTGTATTCTTCTTCCGGTAAGAAGATGATGGATATATGCTTCCAGAGTGCACATATAATCAATATCTTTTACATGCTCTTCTCCGTTCAGAATTGCCTGATACAGATGTGCAATACTCCATCTCTGTGGAATATTGTACTGAAAAAGTTCCATCAGTTTTTCAGATGCTTCTCCGGTGATATTGTTTCTCCATGTACGGAACGGTACCAGAAGCTTTCCTTCTTTATCAAACGGCATATAGCCATGCATCATGGCACTGATTCCGAGTGCTCCGACGCTGGTAAGCTCCACATCATATTTTTCCTTTACATCCTTCACAAGGTCGCTGTAACTGCCCTGCAGGCCCTTATGAATATCCTCCAGAGAATATGTCCAGATACCATTTTCGTAGCGGTTCTCCCAGTCATAGCTTCCGGATGCGATCGGAGCATACTTGTCATCAACCAGAACTGCTTTGATTCTGGTCGATCCAAACTCGATTCCAAGCGCTGTTTTATTATTTAAAATTGCTGTCTTTGCTTCATTTACACTCATTTTGTAAATCCTCCCGAATGTTTTGATTGTCACATCCGCTTTGTTATTGCTGTCCACTTCGTTCACAGTAACTCTTTATTTTCTGAATGCAAGCTCATTCCATCTCAGCTCATTCTTGAAATTGCGGATGGTTGTATCTTTGTCAATGTAGACAGCTTCAATTCCCATTGCCGCAGCCCAGTCACCCATCTGTTCTGCTGTAAGGTCATAGGAAAATGCAGTATGATGAGCACCGCCTGCAAGAATCCATGCCTCTGCTCCTGTTGCCAGATCCGGCTGCGGAGTCCAGAATGCACTTCCTACCGGAAGTTTCGGCATTGGTTTCTCAACTTTTTTGCACTCAACATCATTGATGATCAGACGGAATCTGTCTCCAAGATCAATCAAAGAAGTCGCAATCGCAGGTCCTGTTTTGGAAGTGAACACCAGTCTTGCCGGATCCTCTCTTTCACCCATGGAAAGCGGGCAGACCTTAATGCCGATTTTTCCATCTGCAATAGTCGGGCAAACTTCCAGCATATGAGACTGAAGAATGCCCTCCTTACCTGAAACAAGATTATATGTATAATCTTCCATAAAAGAGGTTCCCTTCGCATCCTTCACACCTGCAGTCATAATCTTCATCAGACGTACCATGGCCGCCGTTTTCCAGTCACCTTCAGCACCAAATCCATATCCCTTCTCCATAAGGCGCTGCATTGCCAGTCCCGGAAGCTGCTGTAAGCCGCCAAGATCACCGAAATGAGTAACGACTGCCTGGTAATTCTTTTCTTCCAGAAATCTCTCAAATCCGATCTCAATTGCTGCCTGTACTGCTACATGACGTTTGAATTCTTCCGGGTCTCTGCCCTCAAGAAGAATGTCATATTTATTATAATATTCTTCGACTAAAACATCAATATCGCCTTTTGAAACATCCTTCACATAATCGCACACTTCATTGATCGGATAAGCATCGACTTCCCATCCGAATTTGATCTGTGCTTCTACTTTATCACCTTCGGTAACGGCTACGTTTCTCATATTATCGGCAACACGGCATACACGGATATGACTGCTTTCCATGATTCCGACTGCGGTACGCATCCAGGATGCCAGTCTCTCCTGTACTTTCTTATCAGCCCAGTGTCCGACGATTACTTTTCGCTCGATTCCCATACGGGTAACAATATGACCGTACTCTCTGCCACCATGTGCAGACTGGTTCTCATTCATGAAATCCATATCGATCGTGTCATACGGAATTTCCTGATTGAACTGTGTGTGCAGATGGCACAGAGGTTTTCTGTATTCTTTCAGACCGAGAATCCATGATTTTGCCGGTGAAAAGGTATGCATCCATGTAATCACACCTGCACATTCATCGTCATCATTTGCCTCGTTGAATGTTTTACGGATCAGCTCATTTGTGATCAGAGTCGGCTTCCATACCAGTTCAAATGGAAGTGCACCGGATTTGTTCAGTTCTTCTACAATAATTTTGGAATGTTCTGCTACTTTTCTTAAGCACTCATCTCCATAAAGGTCCTGTGAACCTGTGCAGAACCAGAATTTATAATTTTTTCCTGTAAGCATAATTCAAGATCCTCCAGTTTTCATATACTGCCATTTTAGGTATACTATCATTCCTGACAGCTCGAGTACATTGTATTTTTTAAAGAATATTCTAATTTTCTAATATCTCACGATTTTTTCTTCTTCGCAGATGCCAGTACAGACTGAATAACGATGAAGAAGCAGAGCAGTGCGGAAAGTACGATTCGTACCCACCAGCTTGATAAAGTACCCTGTGCGGTGATCAAACTGGAAATCGTTCCCTTGATCAGTACACCGAACATAGATCCGATCGGGGTACCAACACCGCCGGAAAGAAGTGTTCCACCGATAACGGCTGATGAGATTGCATCCATTTCAAGACCTTTTGCCTGCTCTACGAATCCTGCGCAGCTGTTCAGGCAGAAAAGGAATCCGCCTAGACCTGCAAGAAAACCATCCAGTACATAAGCTCGGAACATTGTTTTCTTTACATCAAGTCCCATCATAAGAGCACTCTGTCTGTTTCCACCGATTGCATACAGTTTACGTCCGAATTTAAAATATTTCAGAAGGATGGCAATGATCAGAACTACAACAATTGCGATCACAACTGTCGGCGGTATATATGCCGGGATAAATTTTCCTTTTTTGTTTGTGGAACCAAATGGCATATAGAATCTGTAATTTGCCCATTTCAAAAATAATTCATTCTTAATGGAAATCATATCGGTGCTGATGATTGCTGTCATGCCACGTCCGAAGAACATACCTGCAAGTGTTACGATAAATGGCTGGATGCCCATATAGGTTACCAGGAAGCCCTGTACGATGCCAAAAGCAAGACCGATCAAAAGTGCTGCAAGTACTGCAACATATGCGCTTACCCCTTTGTTTTCCATAAGGTCTGCCATAACCATGCAGACAAGCGCTGTTACGGAACCAACAGAAATATCAATACCGCCTGTGATCATAACGATCGTCAGTCCACAGGAAATTACAAGAAGACCTGCGTTAGATACAAAAAGATTCAGAAACATCTGCGGTTTAGCAAAACCTTTGTCTGCAAAAATCACCATACCTGCTGCATACATAACGAAAAACAGGACAATTGTGATCAGCAGCAGAAATCCGGTACTTGTCATTTTCTTTCTCTGTTTCATTATTTCTGACCTCCTTCTGCTGCAACGGAAACTTTTTTGCTTCTGTGACTTTCTACGAATTTCTTAAATACATCACTCTGTAAAGTAACAATGATAATAACAACGATAGCCTTGTAAACAGGAAGCTGATCGGCTTTTACATTCATTGCATACAGAGTCGTTGTCAGTGCCTGGATTGTATAAGCTCCAATTACGGAACCAATCAGGCTGAACTTACCGCCGCCGAGGAAGTTGCCGCCAAGTGCAACAGCAAGGATGGCATCCATTTCAAGGTTCAGTCCGATATTATTTGCATCTGCAGAATAGATACGGCTGGATGCTACGAGACCGGCGATTCCGGCAAGTACGCCGCAGATCACATAAGTCAGGAATTTAATCATGGTGGAGTTCAGACCTACCAGTCTTGCCGCCTTACCATTGATACCAACACTTTCGATATAAAGTCCGAGAGCTGTTTTTTTCAAAATCAGAGCTACGATCACAACAGTTACGATTGCAAAGAGTACCGGGGTCGGAACCGGGGATTTACCGATATATCCACCTGCCATCTGGAAAGACGGTACACGGATATAAGTAATCTGTCCGTTGGTAACAAGCTGTGCGATACCACGTCCTGCAGTATAAAGGATCAGAGTTGCGACCATCGGCTGAATGTTCAATTTTGCTACAAGCAGACCGTTGAATGCGCCGCACAGTGCAGAGGCAAGAAGTGCTGCCACAACTGCAAGAATAATAGAATTCTGATAAGCTGTTACAGAAGATGCTCCACCTGATAAAATCTGGCAGCACACAGCTGCTGCAACTGCCATAACCGCACCAACACTGATATCCTGTCCACCGGATGCCGCCGTAACAAGCGTCATACCAACAGCAAGAATAACAAGTTCTGATGCTCGGTTGATAACGTCGATAACATATCCGTAAAGAACGCCGTTTCGAATTGTAATATTAAAGAAATCCGGTGTTTTGATCACATTGATCAGAAGAACCGCAATCAGACACACAATAGGAAGAAAAAGTCTCGCATGTGTGATCTTTTTTAATTTACTGTTATTCATTCTTATCGTCACCTCCTGCAATTGCTTTCATGATGTTGCTCTGTGAAAGCTCACTTTCTTCCAGTTCGCCTACTTTTTCTCCGTCACGGAGAACCGCCATTCTGGAACATGTACGAAGCATCTCTTCTACTTCTGATGAGATAAAGGTTACTGCCATTCCCTGATCTGCCAGATCAAGGACAATCTTCTGTATTTCTGTCTTTGTACCGATATCGATTCCTCGTGTCGGTTCGTCCAGAATCAGATATTCCGGATTTGTCAGAAGCCAGCGTCCAAGGATAACTTTCTGCTGATTACCACCGGAAAGACTCTTAATCGGAGTTTCACGGCTTGCTGTCTTGATCTGCAGCATATCAATATACTTATCTGCCGCTTCTTCCATCTCTTTGCGGCTCATCGGATGGAACATGCCTTTCTTTGCCTGCATTGCAATAATGATATTTTCTCTTACAGAAAGATCTGCAATAATTCCCTCTGCCTTACGATCTTCCGGAAGGTATGCCATGCCAAGTTTCATCGCATCCAGAGGACTGCCTATTTTTACTTCTTTTCCGTTTACTTTCAGTGTACCGGAATCTGCTTTATCTGCACCGTAAATGGAACGAACCAGTTCAGAACGTCCGGATCCAAGAAGTCCGGTAAGTCCGATTACTTCTCCTTTATTTATCTTAAGGTCAAACGGTTTGATCGTTCCTTTATGCCCGATACCCTTTGCTTCAATAACAGGTGTATCTGAGAAGACTTTTTTATCTTTATGGTCTCCCTTGATATCTGCCAGATCATCAAAATCTTTACCCATCATCTTGGCAACCAGCATAACTCGCGGAAGATCTTTCGTTTCATATTCTCCTACAAGTTCTCCGTTTCGAAGGACTGTGATCCTGTCACAGACTGCATATACCTGTTCCAGGAAATGTGTGACAAAAATAATTCCTACGCCTTCACCGCGGAGCCGGCGCATCAGCACAAACAGTTTCTCAACTTCTTCATCATCCAGAGAAGAAGTCGGCTCATCCAGAATCAGTACTTTACATTTCATATCAACAGCACGCGCAATCGCGATCATCTGCTGAATTGCCACAGAGCATTCATCCAGCATCTGTGTCGGCGGAACATTGATATTCAGACTTTCCAGAAGCTTTGCAGAACGTGCATTCATTTCCTTCCAGCTGATCATTCCTGCCTTGTTTCGCGGTTCGCGGCCAATAAACAGATTTTCCGCAACGGTAAGGTTCGGACAAAGGTTTACCTCCTGATATACGGTACTGATACCGTTCGCCTGTGCCTCCTGTGGTGAGTGATTGATGATATCTTTATTTTCACCATTCATATGAATGGAACCACTTTCGAATTCATGTACACCGGTCAGAACTTTGATCAGTGTTGATTTTCCGGCTCCGTTTTCTCCCATCAGTGCATGGATCTCACCTTTTCGAAGTGTAAAATCCACATGGGAAAGGGCACGGACACCGGTGAAATTTTTACTTATATCACGCATTTCCAAAACAATGTTTTGTTCCATTTTCTTTCCTCCATTCCCTGTTTTCTTTCATTTTCCCTTTATTTTGCCTGTTTTTGAGCGCAAAAGGGGCGTGGCCCATAAAATCCTTCTGATCTGGATCCTGTTCCACGCCCCGGGCTCATTTCTTATAACTACGCTTCAGTTTATTTTCAAGTTATTCAAGATTAGTATGCACGTCCGTCGATAATTTCCTGAGTGATCGGTGTGATGTCATAATCTGTTCCATCGATTGTAACTTTTGTTACAGTATCGTCAGCTGCAAATGCAACTTCATCTACATATGCCTGTTTGTCAACATCTTCGCCGGCTTCCAGTTTCTGGATAATTTCTTCTACACGTGGTCCGTGAAGTGGGTTACACTCTGTATCACATGTAATCTCGCCGGAAAGTGTCTGAGTAAGTCCTGCGTTTGTTGTATCAAAGGACATTACAAGGATCTGTCCTTCTTCGCCTCCAACTTCGTATCCTGCTGCTTTGATTGCATCGATTGCACCGAATGCTTCGTTATCATTCTCGCAGTATACAACATCGATGTCATCGCCGCTCTGTTTCAGGATGGACTCCATAACTTCCTGACCTTTAGCCTGTGTAAATTCACCGGACTGCTGAGCAAGTGTTGTCCAGTTGTCATGAGCTTCTACAGCTTCATCAAATCCTTCTGTACGTCCAATCTGAGCAGATGCTCCGATAGTTCCCTGAATATCAACAAGGTTGATTTCTTCATCGCCGCGGCCTTTTGCTTCCAGATATGCATCCAGCCATGCCATTGCTTTCTGACCTTCAAGTTTGAAGTTGGAGCCTACCCATGCGGTGTAGAGACTGTCGTCAGATACATCTACCATACGGTCAACGATGATAACCGGGATTCCTGCATCTTTTGCTTCCTGAAGAACAGTGTCCCAACCGGTCTCAGTTACAGGTGCAAGTACGATATAGTCAACTTCCTGCTGAATGAAGTTACGGATTGCTGTAAGCTGATTTTCCTGTTTCTGCTGCGCATCATCAAAGATCAGCTCATATCCGTTTTCTTCTGAGAAAGTAGATTTCATGGACTCTGTGTTTGCAGTACGCCAGTCAGATTCTGCTCCTACCTGTGAGAAACCAACTGTAATTGTGTCGTCATCCGCTGCCATTACGTTCACTGCGGAAAGTCCTGCAAGCATTGATACTGCCAAGAGTGCTGTCACCATTTTTTTCTTCATTTTGTAATCCTCCCTTTACATTTGTTCGTGTTTTTTAAGATGGTTTTATTATAACAATTTGTTACGAAAACTCCATGGATTATTTTCGGAAAAAAGTTCATACTTTTATTCTTTTATCTGTCTTAATTTTAACAAGTTGGATTTTTTACGATTTCGGTTGAATATTTTTTCCAAGGCGGATCTCCACGGTAGTACCAACACCTTCTTTAGAAGAAATTGTCATTCCATACCCCGGTCCATAGTACAAAGCAATTCGTTCTGCTACTGCCGCAAGCCCGAATCCGGCTCTTTCACCCGTACGTATTGCCTCCTGCACTTCATGCAGTCTCTCCGGTGTCATTCCCTGTCCGTTATCACTGACTGTAAGAACAATTGCGTTCTCTTCTTCCCTTCCGGTGATCGTAATCTTGCCTTTGCCACGCCGGTTCTTGATTCCATGATAAAGAGCATTCTCCGCAAGCGGCTGAATGGAAAGTTTCGGCACCTGTACCCCATCAAGCTCCTGTGGAATGGATAACTCAAATTCCAGGATATCTCTGTAGCGGAACTGCTGAATCTCCAGATAACTCAACGTATGCCGTTTCTCTTCCGAAAGAGGAATGATATCATTTCCCTTGGAAAGTGATGTTCGGAAGAAAATCGAAAGACTGGAGATCATCTCCACCGCATCTTCCGTCATACCACCTTCGATCAGCCAGACGATCGTATCCAGTGTATTATATAAGAAATGAGGATTCACCTGCGCCTGAATCAACTGCAGTTCTGTCAGATGCTGCATTTCCTTCTCCTGCCGGACATTCTCCAAAAGCCCGCTGATCCGATGTGCCATCTTATTGATTCCCTGATCCAGTTCCTCAATCTCCACAATCTCTGCACTTACCGGAAGAACATCAAAATTTCCGCGACCGACTTTCTTTACCTTATCCAGCATCTCCGTCACTGGACAGATGATTCCTCCTGTCAGGCGGAACGATCTGCGCATCAGGATCCCAAGCGTTGCAAGCAGTAACACTGCCATTCCTGATATCAGGATTTTGACTCTATGCGTCAGACTTGTTTCCACATGTACCAGGTACATGGACTCATTATAAATATAGTTCTGCATCTCCTGCATGATCAGGCCTGTAATAATACGAATGTTGCTGTCCATAAATTCCATTCGCCTGTCATACTCTTTGATCTCCATCAGCTGGACCATTCGTTTCTTCAGATTATCCAGATAAGCATCCAGACTGTTCAGACACTTCACCCCACTGGCATGATATGTATTCTGACGCAGCTTCTCCATGATATTCTGAGCATCTTCTACCTGTCCCAGTACATCATCCAGTTCACTGGCTTCCTTTGAACCGATTGCCAGATAATACATTTCCAGATCCAGCTCATCCTTAAAGCTCAGATTAAATTTACTGCTGACAGCCAGATTCTCTGACAGTTTATTATACTGTCCGGCATACTGCCAGAAGATCAGAAGCAAAATAGCCAGCAGGCACGCCATTGGAATCATCGTACTAAAAAGCAAACGGTTCATTTTTTTCTCAAGCCCCATCTGCTTTTTTACTTTGGGAACTACGCCTCTCATGCTTTATCCTCCCGTACTTTACGGTAATCGCTCGGCGTCATGCCCTGTGTCTTTTTGAACAGATAACTGAAATAATGTGCATCTTTATAGCCGATTTCTCCCGCAATCTCACTGGACCGCATACCGGTACATCGAAGAAGTTCTTTTGCCTTATTCATACGCAATGAAGTTAGATATTCAATAAAAGTCTGCCCCATATTCTGACTAAACAGTGCACTGAAATGATTGGAACTCACATTCGCAACATTTGCAGCTGTATTGAGTGAAATATCTTCATCCATGTAATGTTCATCAATAAAATCCACTGCTGTCTTCAAAATGCTTCGATTCTTATTTCCGGAATTCTGATCCCGGATCGTGATCGCCCGAGAAATCATTTTTTCCGCGTATGCAATGGCATTTTCTATATTTTTTCCGCTCTCCACAAGGATTTCCTCTGTATTTTCCGGTTCCATTCCTTCTGTATCGCAACCCAGACCTTTCAGAAAAGTAATCACCGAAAAACGTACATTCAGAATCACATAATTTCTGAATACAAGTGATTCCATCGGTTCCTGCCCGATTGCATAGAAATAGTCCTTTACAAAGTTTTCGATTTCTTCCTGAATACCATTGCTTAAAAACTTCTGCAAAATAGCCGGATTCAGTGCATTAACATCCACTTTTTTCAGATAGGCATTATCATTTGTATCTGCCTGACCACTGCGATGCTCCATCATTTCCATCTCATCATAGTAAAGAATATTTTCACCATACAGATATCTCTGTGAAAAAGCTCTGGATGCTGTGTGATAACTTTTCTTTATCTGGCTCAGTCGTTCAACAGGCTGTCCCACTGCAAGGAACCATTCTCTTTTGCTTTCTTTCCGATTCAGGATTCCCTGAATTTTTCCCACGCATTCTTTTGTAATTTCTTTTATGCTTTCTTTCTGTCCTTTAAGCAGGACACCGTAGGAAAAAATATTACTTCTAAAAAGCATTGCTGACGGATGCCCTGAAAAAAATTCTTCCAGCATTTCCAGTGTCTCTGCCTCCCACTCGGAATAGCCTTCCTTCTGACCTGAAAAATCCTCCTCGGAATTCATCGTAAAAATCAGGATATTATATGCCTCTGCTACAATATCCACTCCCAGTTTCTCAGCTTTTTTATATACCTCCATCATATCCATGGAGCCACGTACCAGTGCTTCAAAAAAATCCCGGCTGCTGTTCTTCTCATAAGCCTGCATTTCTCTCTGGAATTTCTCATAGTATTCTTTCTGTGTCTTTTCGTGTTCATAACGGCTTCGTATTTCAGAAAGCCGCTCGATCAATGCATTTTTTGTGATCGGTTTCAGAAGATAATCCTCAACTCCGATGTTGATTGCCTGTTTTGCATAATTAAAATCATCATATCCGCTAAGAATAACAATTTTAAGTTCTGGAAGTTCTTTCTTTGCCAGCTTTGCAAGCGTCAATCCATCCATAAACGGCATTTTTATATCGGTAATCAGAAGATCCGGTTTCTGCCTGATCAATAATGGAAGTGCCATCTCTCCATCCGCAGCTTCTCCCACAAGTTCAAAGCCAAGTTCTTCCCACGGAATCATACGTTTAATGGTCTCTCTTACAATGACCTCATCTTCTGCCAGAAAAATCTTTAACATTGCTCCACCCCTCTTATTGCTTTTCATTATATAGAGTCTCTGCTATATACTATACCAGTTCCTTTTTTGTCAGACAAGTTCCTTTTTTGTCGCAATTTTGCAGTACTGTTTTTAGAAAAATTTAATACTTCAATCTCTTTGCCGATGTGGATATGTGTGGTATGATATTGCCAATCTGAAAAATGGGTGTAAATCCTGATATAAATTTGTTTCATATGGAGATAAATGATGAGTAAAAAAGAATTTCTTGATATTTTATATAATCAGCTTTCCGGTCAGATACCGGAAGGAAGTGTTGCTGCTCATGTGCAGTATTATCGCAATTATATCGAAGACGAACAGCAAAAAGGCCGTACCGAAACCGATATTTTAAATGATCTCGGAGATCCCCGCCTGATTGCCCGGACGCTTCTTGATACAGAAGTCGGTGCCGGCAATCCGCAGAACGGAAGCACATATTCTGCTACATACAATGAAGCAGATTCCGATTATAACAAATATGACAGCTCCGATTCCGCCCGGGGGCATGTTAAGAAGCACAGCTTTAAGCTGGATCTTTCCACATGGTACGGTAAAGTTGCTGTCATTTTGATTGCTGCTGTCGTATTACTTCTGCTGGTTACGATTCTCGGTATCCTGATCCCGGTTGTGATCGTTGCCGGTGTAATTATGTACATCGTTTCGCAGTTTCGTAAACAATAGCTTTTTATGCTGTTTTCTTTGTCATAAAGGATACGAATCTTACATGCTGATCCATTTTGTCACCAATCATTCCGATTACTTTTCCCATGGTAAATGCGGCAAGGATCGTACCGATTCCGAGTCCGTCCAGATGTCCGAGGATACTTAAGGTCATCAGTGCAGTTACTGTAAGACAGGTAACATCATATCCTATCTTGATTCTGGAGTATTGTACTTTCGTGATATCTGCCAGCTCTCTCGGGAACAGGTCTGTCGGAATGATCGGCAGGCCGCAGCGGTTGGAAAGTGCGATTCCGATGCAGAGAAGCAGATAACTGATAATGAAATAAATGACCCGGTATCCGATTGCTGTCGGCAGCACATTAATCCACATCTCATGTACATCGAGCATTTCGCTGAATGCAAATCCAACAACAAAACTGAAAAGATACGGTGCGACAAATTTCTTTCGCATAATCATCAGGGATAATACCAGCAGTCCCTGGAAAATATAGGTCCAGGTGCCGAGGGAAACCTTCGTAAATACTTCTGAGAATGCATATGGTACGCTGGAGATTGCAGAAATTCCGGATCCGGAATACAGCATCAGCACAACGCCCAGACTGTTGATCAGTACAACCACCAGCAATGCCAGTTCACCCCGCAGCACCGGCAGATCTTTTTTCTTTTGTGTCTCGTTTTTTTCTATCAATTTATATTTCCTCCGTAATAATTGATTTTCGCCCTGCCTATCTTAGCACCCTGGCATCTGTTTTTAAAGAGGAAAAATTTTTTTATCTAATTCTGCACGTATAATATCACTGATTCTTACCATTTCTGTTGCCTTTCTCTGTCTGACAGGTATCTTATCCTGCCTTATATAATATAAAAACCGACCTGTATTTTCTGCTTTTATTGTAGCGAATACCTGTCGGTTTTTATATCTTTATTTTGTTGTTTTTGTATTTATCTTATCGTTTCATCGCCTCACGGATACACATCTCAATGTAATCCTCTCCAAGCGCTGTATTCACTGTCAGATCAAAGTTCCCTGCAGCGCCCCAGATACGTCCCGTATAATAACGATAATTATCTGCGCGCCATTTATCTTCCTTCTGGATTTTCTGTCTTGCATCTTTTTCAGAGAGATGCCGACGTTCCATAACACGTTTCATTCTGTTTTCCATTGGAGCAGAGAAAAAGACTCTCAGACAGTTACGGTTATCCCGCAGCACATAATCCGAGCAGCGGCCTACGATCACACAGTTTCCTTTTTCTGCCAGTTCTTTTACAACTTTAGATTCTGCCTCGTAGATTTTATCCTTCGGTGCTTCCTCGTCTGCCTGCGCATACATATACATCTGATTCACAAGATCATACAGGAAACTGCTTGTCATCATTTCTTCATTCTTCTGAATAAATTCCGGTGTATACCCTGTTGTTCCGGCAGTCATCTCAATAATTTCCTGATCATAAAAAGCATATCCGAGTTTTTCTGCAAGTGCTTTTCCAATGTCGTGTCCACCACTTCCGAACTGTCTGCCGATCAGAATTACATTACGCTGTGCAGCATGCACTGATTTGCTGTCAGCCTGCACTTTGTCTGTACTTTCTGCATTCTCTCCGGCATATTCTTCCGGGAACAGCATCGGTTTTACAAACGCGAGTTTTTTACCTGCCACCCTCGCGATGAATCCAACCAAAAGTGCCGCAATGATCGTACCTTCACGCACTCCGTTAAGACGTCCGGTAAATACAAATGAAAGGATTGCTGCGATCACTGACATTGACACATCAAAACAGATTTTTGTCGTTCCGAAGTTTGTCTTCCATGTCAGAACAATTGCACGGACAAAAGATTCGCCCGGCAGCATGACAACATCCGCCAGCACTTCCATATATACACCAAAACCAAGGATCAGACATCCGATCAGCAGATAAATAATCTTCATGATATATACCTGTGGATTTACCCATGCAAACAGAAGCATCGTCAGATCAATAAAATATCCGAAGATGATGGAAACCGGAATCTGTAATACGTGTTCCAGCTTGAAGTTTTTGCGCAGGATCAAAAGCTGCAGCAAGATCAGAAATATACTGAAAAATATTGTAAAGTTTCCAAGTGTAAACGGAAAGCTGAGACTCAGTACATATGGAATCGATGAAATTGGCGATGTTCCAAGACTTGCTTTCGTGATCAGGCTGACACCGAGCGAGTTCACAAAAAGCCCGATCAGAAAAATCACATATCTTTTTAGTTTGTTCATTTGTTACTTCCCTCTTTCCCTGTATGTTCACAGCCTGCCTCAGACAGGTTCTTATAAATTTTATGATAAACCGCCATAAAAGCTTCTGCTTCTTCCGGCGAAATATCTTTCCAGGCAGTCGTTTCAATTTCCCTGAAAACTTCCTCAACCAGTTTCTGGCTTTTTTTTCCAGATTCAGTCATAAAAATATGAAAGGTTCTCCTGTTGCCATTAAGCATCCGGCGTTCAATCAGATTTTTTTCTTCCATACGATTCAGGATTGAGGTCAGTGATCCGGCTTCTATTAAACATCCGGCTGCGATTTCCTTCTGGCTGGCACCGTCATGATCTTTCAGATAATCCAGCACTTTGGGCTGTCCAAGCGTAAGCCCCGAAGCTTTCACACGCTCCAGCAATCGCTTCTGGATCAGCATCTGATTTGCCATTGTCAGATAATGTAATGATGTATCCATGTCATTTTCCCTTCCTTTCGGGCAAAATAAAATAGTTATAATTCCAAACGTTAGAATTATAACTATTTTATATAAAAATGTCAAATGTATTCATTTCCGATTTTAAAAAGCAGTTCGCACACAACCACTCTCTACAGCCCGAATCTCCTTTGCACGATCTCTGCCAGAATTTCCGCTGTTCCTCTGACTCCCAGCATACTGGAATCGATCATGATCTGTTTGCTGTCCGGATCTCCCGGGGCATACTGACTTCTTTCGCCTTACCATTTACTACATGGACATTGGTACGGATCAGGCCTGACGGAGCATCCAGAACTACTTCTGTATACGGCTCCTCTGCCGGAACCATTCCCGTTTCCACCACCATGGATGCAGTTCCGATACTTCCGTGACCGCACATATTCAGACAACCTCCACTGTCCATAAAGATCACACCGAAATCCGCCTCCTCATGAACCAGCTGTGTCAGAAGAGCCCCGAACATATCTCTGTGTCCGCGTGGTTCCAGCATCAGTGCAGAACGGAGAAAATCATAATTTTCCATAAGATATTTCTTTTTTTCCATCATGGTATCTCCCGGAAGATACGGAAATCCATCATAAACGATTCTGGTTGATTCTCCCATTGTGTGCGAATCAATTGTTTTGATCTCATAGGCATATGGCAGAACTTTTGGCTGAAATTCCATTGCAAATCCTTCCTTTATCCGCTATAATGTCAATAACCAATGGAGGGCCACAGACATGTGTGTCCTCTTTTTATTTTGGGAGGAAGTGATTTTATGGACATCAGTAAATATGCACTTTTCGCAGATGTTGCCGACACAGGAAATTTTACAAAAAGTGGAAAACGTATGGGGTACACCCAACCCGGTGTCAGTCATATCCTGAAGGCCATGGAATCCGAATTCGGTTTTCCACTGTTTGTCAGAACAAAACAGGATGTCGTCCCTACCCATAATGCCGAGGCGATCCTTCCTCTGGTACGTCAGCTTCTTGCCGTCAACGAACAGCTGGAGCAGACCGTCAGTTCTCTGAACGGACTTACCAAAGGTCATCTTACGATTGCTTCTTTTGCAAGCATCGGACGCAGCTGGCTCCCCACTGTGATCCATACATATCAGCAGAAATTCCCCGGAATCGAAATCGAACTTCTCGAAGGTGGAACTAATGACATCGTTCACTGGGTTGAAAACAGCCGCGCAGCAGTTTATCGCTGCAATTCAGGAGCATATAAATACTTTTTAAATTACATTCCTTTTGCCTTCTTTACGCACTCCAACTGTGCCTCGATCACTGCGCTGCGCAGTCCCTTTTCTTCCAGAACACGTACTGCCTGAATCGTCGTTCCTGCCGGTGAGCATACCATATCTTTCAGTTCGCCCGGATGTTTGCCTGTCTCCAGCATCAGTTTTGCACTTCCGAGTACGGCCTGTGCAGCAAATTTATACGCCTGTGCACGCGGCATTCCATCTGCCACGGCAGCATCTGCCATCGCCTCAAGAAACATAAATACATATGCCGGGGAGCTTCCTGAAACTCCAACCACTGCATCCATCAGACGTTCCGGGATCACTTCTGTTTTACCGAAAGTATTGCAGAGAGTTACTGCAAGAAGTGTTTCCTTTTCCGTCACCTGTTCATTGACGCAGAGTGCTGTCATGCCCTCGCCGACCATCGCCGGAGTGTTCGGCATCGTACGGATGATTTTTGTCCCTTCTCCCAGATGTTCCCCGAGCCACTGCAAAGTTTTACCCGGTGCAATGGAAATAAAAATCTGTCCTTCTTTTACATTATCTTTGATTTCATCCAGCACTTCTTCCAGAAACTGCGGTTTCACTGCCAAAAAAACAACATCTGCAAAATCCACAACCTGTGCATTTGTGTCTGCCTTCTGAATACCCAGTTCTTTCTCAATCTTTTCACGGGTTTTGTCTGATTTTGCAGATGCGATCATATCTCCATTCTTTACTTCACCACTTTTCAGAATTCCCTTTAACATGGCAGTCGCCATATTTCCACAACCGATAAAACCAATTTTCATGATAATCTTCCTCCTTGTGTGAAAACATCAGATCATATGCAGGTACTGACAATACTATCAGCGCCTCCTCTTCGTCACTTTACAATTCTATAGTAATATTTTATCTATATCATACCTGTTTTCACACAAAAAGTAAAATACTATCTTCTTATTTTGAACATTCTCTATTGTTATTGTCCTGCTTATTTAAAGTGTAACGTTTTATGGTATTTTGCGTACTGATCAAGCAGATCACTCCACCTCTGTCCCTCCGGTTTGTTTTCGTTATTGTTGTAATTATCCGGTCCCTTCAGTTCATCCATGTATTGAGTATAATCCAGAATGTAGATATCAACTGTGGAAATGTCTCTGTCTTGGATTGCAAAAATATTGCAGTTTCCGGCAGAATCATTATATGGAAGTTTATTTCCGTTCGCGTCAAGCGCTACCATAAAACAATCACTGTCAGAGCCGTCTTCATAAAGCTCATTTACGGTCAGCTCATATGGTGTACGGATTACAGATTTAAGGCCAATACCTGCATCATTTGTATCGTTCAGTTCCAGAACCTCGGTCTGAGAATCGTCTACTGTAACCGGAATATCAAAGTTCCAGTCACCTTCATATTTGTAGTAGCCCGCATCTGTTCCATATTTTTCATAGTCATCTTCTGACCATTCATAATCTGCTTCCAGTCCTCTTACCTTCGTGATATCCAGATGCAGATTAAAGGTATCCGGAATCTCAATATCTTTAATATATTTCTGATATTCTCCACCACGCTCAGATACTTTATTGATAAATTCTTCCAGCAGCGCATATCCTTCATCCGTTTCATCATTTAAATCATCCTGTGTCACGCCCATCTCATCCAGTACCTGCTGTGTCATTTCGTTATACTTTTCATTATATTCCGTATAATCTTTCGACGCCTGTGCGAGATCATAACGGAAAATACATGCATAAGTTTTATCATCCAGGAACTGCCCTTCCACCTGACCATCGATGACCGGATCTGCATCTGCATTAAAATCAACGCCACCGGTCATATCCAGGTCAATAACCGGTGTACCGCTTTCTGCTATGGTTTCCGTCTCTGGAAATGGCGTATCACTTTTAAGCTGCATCGTCATGTAAACTGCCTGGCTGTTGGCAAATACTTCGGAACATGTGATCGTCAGACCGTCAGCGGTTTTGGTGTAGGCGGTATCTTCTTTTGTTGCCGTAGCATTTGGGGCAGTTTCTTCTTTCCCTGCCGTATTGCTTTCTGTCTGATTTCCCTTCTCACTGTCGGAAGCAGTATTTCCGGTTCCTTCTGCCTCAGCCCCATCAATCGTCTCCAGCGTCGTTGCATGATCTGCAAAATTGCCAAAGAAGCTTACGTTGTCCTGTAAGATGTCAAAAAGTCCACCAACAACCGGAATATTTTTTGCCATGACCGGATTTGTCGCATAAAATACAAAACCAACGGCCAAAGCTGCTGCCACACCACCGGCAATTCTGCCTCCGACTTTCATCCAGTGATATGGGTCTTTCGGAGCCTTTTTCTGCATGGCAGTATCATTTTCAATCATGCGGTATGCCTGATTGATCCGTTCATGTACAATGACCGGAATCTCTGTATCTTTCTGAAGTTTTTCCTGAAAATCCATTTCGTTATTATTAAGATTCGTCATTAAGCGCGTCCCTCCCTGACTTTATACTGATACATTTCTGCAACCTGTTTTCTTCCTCGCTGAAGCCGCGATTTTACAGTGCTTTCTTTCATATCCAGAATGTCACTGATCTCCCGGATATTAAATCCTTCCATATAATACAGAAGAATAACCAGTCGATATTTATTATCCAGTGGCTCCAGCACCTGTGCCCATTCCTTTGATGCATACTCCTCTTCATAAAAGGGCATCTCCGGCATCTGATCCGTATATGTGATCTGTTTTTTTCTCTGCAGAATATCTCTGCATTTATTGATCAGAATACGTATCATCCATGTCTTAAAATACCTGTTCTGCTTCAAACTTTTCAGATTTTCATAGCAGGAAAGAATAGTATCCTGTATCGCATCGGCAACATCTTCATCATTTTTCAGATATGCAGAAGCGACCTTGTACATGCTCTGCACCTGCTCATCCATAAGCCGGCAGAAAGCATCTTTATCGCCTTTCTTCGCCTTTCGTATCAAAAATTCATTCATCGTAGTCTCCATTCTCCTGTATCTGACCGGTCATCAGGAAATGTTGTGTAAAAGCTTTGTTTATGTGCTTCTACTTATTAGACGCGCAAAACACCAAAAAGGATGCAGATTTTTTCATAAAAATTTCCGCATGCAAAAAATACCGCAGAGTCACTGGAAGGGGTATGGCTCTGTGGCATGTTATTGTACTACTTTGCAAGCAGCATGGACAGATAAGAAGTTCTCGTGGTGTCCTGCATAGAATAGCCGATCGTCTGCAGTATTTCTTTAACCTTATCCAGTGCTGCTTCTTTTTTTTCTTCTGTTTCAACAATAATCTCCAGTTCCAGATAATCCCCAAGATTGGTAACAGTATCAACGCACGCTGTGATATTCTCCCTGTGAAAATACTGTCTCAGCTTTTCTACTGGAGGTACCGGTCGAAAACCGATGTGTTCGAGTATTTTCCGACAGATTTTGGCATCACCTACAGTTGTTTCCAACTCCTGTCTGGTCATGGAAATATTATCCATTTTTGCCCCCTTATATGTAATGGCTGCACTCCTCTTGCCTGTCATTCGATTCTCCGTACTGCGTACACGAAAAGCCTCATCCAAAGCGGCAAAATCATGATGATCTGACGTATAATAAGTATCCGATTCCAGAACAAGATCTGCCCTCACAAAACCCGTTTCTTCCAGAACCCTCTCTATATCTGTCCTGCTGTTTATCTTTAATTTAATCTCAACTTCTACACTCATATTTGCTCCTGCTCCTTACATTAAAATACTGTCCAATTACCAGTTATTTTCTGTTACTGATACAGATTGATTTCTCAACACTTATAAAACATACAACTCATCTGAACTAAGGTAACTTCACTTCTTACTGCCTGTAAAATGACAGATCTTTTTCATCTAATATATCACAGTATAAATATCATGAACAGTACACCTCATATTATATAGTAGTCATTCAGAACTCATTTCAAACCTGACTTTTAATAATCAGGCTTTCCTAATACAGATTCACTTTTCTGCTATTTCTCCCATAGTATGTCATTTCGCAGGAAAGCCTTGCCTTACCATCTTCCCAGACTCAAAAATCCAATAAAAAAAGAGGAATCCATTTATACGAAAATCTCCTCTCCTGAAACACCAGGAGAAATTTTCACAGGATTCCCCATACAACAAAATTTCTTATTCACACCCAGCCCAGGGTATGCAGAGGGACGGGCAACGTCCCTTTGCGGTTTTACAAAATTACTTTGCGGTTTTATATGATTTTTAAATCACATAACCTTTCTGAACAGATCTTTCAGATCTTCCACACTTGCATCTTTCGGGTTGCCCGGTGCGCATGCATCAGCGTGTGCAGATTCTGCAAGGAACTGAAGATCTTCTTCTTTAATTGCTTCCAGTTTTGTTGGAATTCCTACATCAACAGAAAGTTTTCTGACTGCATCGATTGCAGCTTTTCTGTAATCTTCCTGTGTCATAGAATCTACATCTTTGACACCCATAGCACGGGCGATTTCACGATATTTTTCACCTGTACATTCCTGGTTATATTCCATAACGATCGGGAGCATCATTGCGCATGCAACACCATGAGGTGTATCATAAACAGCACCCAGTGTATGAGCCATGGAATGTGCAATTCCAAGGCCTACATTTGAGAATCCCATACCTGCAATATACTGTCCAAGTGCCATTCCCTCACGGCCTTCTTTTGTGTTTTCTACTGCACCGCGAAGAGATTTGGAAATCAGTTCGATTGCTTTCAGATGGAACATATCTGTCATTTCCCATGCAGCTTTTGTGGTATATCCTTCGATTGCATGTGTCAGTGCATCCATACCTGTAGAAGCGGTCAGGCCCTTAGGCATAGAAGACATCATTTCCGGATCAACAACTGCGATGATCGGCATATCATGTGGGTCAACACATACGAATTTACGTTTCTTTTCAACATCAGTAATAACGTAGTTAATAGTAACTTCTGCAGCGGTTCCTGCTGTTGTCGGAACTGCAATGATCGGTACGCAAGGTTTCTTTGTCGGTGCAGTGCCTTCCAGACTTCTTACATCTTCAAATTCCGGATTCGCAATGATAATTCCAATTGCTTTTGCAGTATCCATAGAAGAACCGCCACCGATTGCAACGATATAATCTGCACCGGATTTTTTAAATGCGGCCACACCATTCTGTACGTTCTGGATTGTCGGGTTTGCCTTAATATCAGAGTAAATTTCGTATTCCAGACCATCTTTTTCAAGGACATCTGTTACCTTACTTGTAACATTAAATTTAATCAGATCCGGGTCGGAACATACAAAAGCTTTCTTAAATGCATGTGCTTTTGCTTCGTTTGCGATCTCAGCGATTGCGCCTGCTCCGTGATAAGAGGTTCCATTCAAATTGATTCTATTTGCCATGATTAAACATTCCTTTCTTACTTGCCTGCACATTGTCTTTTGCATCTGTACAGCATTATTTGCCTCAACTTTGTCATTATATTAACAATGCATCCATAAAAAAGAAAGTTACAAAATTCGTTAAGTGTAACGTTTCCTGTAACTTTCGTGATTTGTTCCAAATTTATATATTCATGTTCAGTAAAAATGACAGTGTATTTTTTATATGGCGTCTGTTTTTCAATAAAAATCCTTTATTTACAGGGTTTTTGTAATGTCAATTTAAAATTTCAAGCTTCACAAAAACCTCTGCAAGTTTTCCCGGCATACCGTCAACCACTGTCTGAGCAAGTTTCTCCGGTGTACATGTCAACTCTCCTGTCACCCATCTGATCGTCATATAGATCGAGCTCTGGCAGTACATTTCCAAAAGATAATGAATGTTTTCTCCCGCTTTTTTGCCACTTTTTTCACAAATCAAATTTTCATAAAATTCCAGAATCAATTCAAAATCATGCTGTCTGAGAGAGTTTTGTTCATCATAACGAAATGCCGCAGCAAAAAATGTCTGCTCTTCCTGAATATAAGTAAACTTCTTCACAAGCGCATCGTAAACTGTTTTTCCCTGTCCCATATGCTCAAAAGATTTCACCAGAAGCTTGTCAAAATACCAGTTGATCAGATCATATTTATCCAGAAAATTTCTGTAAAAAGTCTGCCTGGTAAGCCCACATTCTTCCGTAATCTGCTTTACTGTAATATTTTCTACCGAAGTAGATTTCATACATTCTTTCATTGCTCTTGCGAGCCGGTATTTCGTTTTTTCTCCCTTTGTCAGATCTCTCTGGTTGCCTGTTTCAGCCATTCTTTTTCATCCTTATTTAAGTATGGTGTGATTGTCTCATACACTTTGCGATGGTAATCATTTAATAGTTTTCTTTCATGGTCAGACATCTGTTTGGGATCAATTCCCTCCAGATCAAATGGAACCATTGTCAGTGTTTCAAACCTCATAAACTGTCCGAAAGAAGTCTTTTCTGCCTTTCTGCAAAGCACAAGATTTTCATGTCGGATTCCAAATTCTCCCTCCAGATAATAGCCCGGTTCATCAGAAGTAAGCATACCTTCTTCCAGTATCGGTGCCGGATAATCCGGAATATTTTTCCAGCGGAAACCGTTTGGCCCCTCATGCACATTTAAAAGATAACCGACGCCATGTCCAGTGCCATGATTATAGTCCTCTCCCAGTTCCCAGAGTGGTCCACGCGCAAGATAATCGAAATTTAATCCGGTACATCCATGCTTAAATTTCGCAGCTGCCAGATTCAGATTTCCACGCAGAACCGCGGTAAAATATTTCTTTTCTTTATTGCTGACCGGACCAAGAACTATCGTTCTTGTAATGTCTGTCGTTCCTTCCAGATAATGTCCGCCCGTATCTGCAAGTACCATTCCTTTCGCCTCAAGCGGAATATCCGTCTCCTTTGTTGCACTGTAATGCACAATAGCAGCGTGTGTTCCATATGCAATAATCGGGTCAAAACTGTCCCCGAGAAAATGCTCCTGTTCGCTTCGGAATTGATAGAGTTTTTCCGCCGCACTCAGTTCTGTGATTGTCTCTTTTTCCACATTTGTTTTCAGCCAGTGAATGAATTTAGTAACCGCAACGCCATCTTTGATGTGTGCGAGTCTCTCATTTTCCATCTCTGTAAAGTTCTTGACAGCTTTCGGAAGAAGTGTCAGATTTACCTCATCCAAAATCACCGCATCTGCCGGAATATTGCTCACAAGGCGGCTGTTGACGCCGGATTTGGAGAGAAAGATTCTGCTGCCGGACGGTATCGCCTGCACGTAAGAATAGACTTCATTATATGGATAAATTTTCACTCCGTCAGCTTCCAGATTCTCACAGATTTTCTCCGCAAAGGCACTGACATTTGCATATAACCGAAGCTCGGTATCTGTCATGATCAGATAAGAAAGCACCACCGGGCAACAGTGAATATCATTGCCTCGGATGTTCAAAAGCCACGCAATATCATCAAGTGAAGTCAGGACAAAAACGTCTGCATTTTTTGCTTTCATCTGCTCGCGGATCTTTGCAATTTTATCTGCTCTTGTCTCACCGACCCATTTTACATCAAGCTCCATCACCGGTTCACATGAAAGTGCCGGACGGTCCTTCCAGATTTCCCCAATCAGATCATCATCTACCGAAAAACTAATGTCTTTTTCTGCCAGAAGCTGTTGCAATTCTTCCGCCTCTTTTGCACTTACTGTACGTCCGTCAAAGCCCAGACACATCCCCTGTTCCAGTTTTTCTTTCAGAAATTCATGGACGGTCGGAACTCCCGGTTCCCCGGATTTAAACAGTTCGATCGTACTTCCCTTAAGCTGATCCGCCGCCTGAATAAAGTATCTGCCATCCGTCCAGAGTCCTGCCATATCCTGCATGATAAGCGCAGTTCCCGCCGAACCTGTAAAACCTGTAATATATTTTCTGCATTTAAAATAATCACCCACATATTCTGAACCGTGGAAATCATCTGTCGGAACCAGATATGCATCGACTCCTTTTTCTTTCATAAGAATACGAAGAGCTTCCAGCCTTTCTTTTACTGTCATAACCTACGCCTCCCGCCTGATAATCTGTAAATCTGTAATCCATGTTAAACAGATTCTTTCTGTTTGTCAACTAAGGGAACTGCCCTTAGACCCGTCAGGGGACCTCGCCGGTCCCCTGACAACCCCTGGGCTCCTTTAAATCTCCCAGGTTACCCAAATATGTAAACATACAAAAGTACCAGAACACCCTATCTATGTGTGGAGGAAGGTATCCTGGTACTCTGTCACTCTATTGGTTAAATTGAATTAATTGCTTTTAGCGGGGCCAAAAAGGGGGAGTCTGAGGGGGAGCTTCGGCCTTTCGCAACTATGAGATGCTCCCCCTCAGGGTTTTCACAGGTTGTCAAACCATTGACGGTTTGCAAGGAAGTTCCTTGTACTTTTAGAAAAGTCCTGTGATCTTGCCTGTTTCATCCACATCAATACGTTCTGCAGCCGGTACTTTCGGCAGTCCCGGCATGGTCATGATCTCGCCTGTCAGAGCTACGATGAATCCTGCGCCTGCGGAAATCTTCAGGTTACGTACAGTAACTTCGAAGTCTGTCGGTGCACCGAGTTTTGTCTGGTCATCTGTCAGGCTGTACTGTGTCTTAGCCACACAGATCGGGCAGTTGCCAAATCCGAGTGCTTCCAGCTGTTTTGCCTGTTTCTGGGCATTTGCCGTAAGTACAACTTTCTTGCCGCCATATACTTTCTGTACGATCTGGTTCAATTTGTCCTCGATGGAGCCTTCCAGTTCGTATGCATAGGAGAAGTCGTTCGGTTCTTCAACAAGACGGAGAACTTCTTCTGCAAGCTTGATTCCGCCTTCACCACCTTTTGCCCATACTTCGGAAAGTGCTACGTTTACGCCGAGTTCTTTACATTTTGCTTCTACAAAATCGAGCTCTGCTTTTGTATCTGTCGGGAATGCATTGATAGCAACTACGCATGGAAGCTTGTACACATTCTTGATGTTGCTTACATGTTTCAGAAGGTTCGGGATACCTTTTTCCAGTGCTTCCAGATTTTCATTGTTCAGGTCTGCCTTCGGAACACCACCATTGTATTTCAGTGCACGCACGGTTGCTACGATAACAACAGCGCTCGGGTGCAGATCTGCCATACGACACTTGATGTCGAGGAATTTTTCAGCACCAAGGTCTGCACCAAATCCAGCCTCTGTGATCGCATAATCAGCAAGTTTCAGAGCCATCTTTGTTGCTGTTACGGAGTTACATCCGTGTGCGATATTTGCGAATGGTCCGCCATGTACGATTGCCGGAACGTGTTCCAGTGTCTGAACAAGGTTCGGTTTCAGGGCATCTTTCAGAAGTGCAGTCATAGCACCTTCTGCATGAAGGTCACCTGCTGTTACCGGTTTCTGCTCTGCAACTTTACCATATGTGTATCCGATGATGATTCTGGAAAGTCTTTCTTTCAGGTCTTTGATGTCACTTGCAAGGCAAAGGACTGCCATGATCTCGGATGCAACAGTAATGTCATATCCGTCTTCACGAGGCATACCATTTGTCTTTCCGCCAAGTCCGTCTACTACATTACGGAGCTGACGGTCGTTCATATCCACACATCTTCTCCATGTGATCTTTCTTGGGTCAATGTTCAGTGCATTGCCCTGGAAGATATGGTTATCAATCATTGCTGCAAGAAGGTTGTTGGCTGCACCGATCGCATGGAAGTCACCTGTGAAATGAAGGTTGATATCTTCCATCGGAACTACCTGTGCATAACCGCCGCCTGCTGCGCCACCCTTTACACCGAATACCGGTCCGAGGGATGGCTCACGGAGAGCTACCATTACGTTTTTGCCGAGTTTCTGCATACCATCTGCAAGACCTACGGTTGTTGTGGTCTTTCCCTCACCTGCCGGTGTCGGGTTGATTGCAGTTACAAGGATCAGTTTACCATCCTTTTTGTCACTTTCTTTCAGAAGATTGTAATCAATTTTTGCTTTGTATTTTCCGTACTGCTCCAGATATTTGTCATCAATACCTGCTTTTTCTGCAATCTTTGTGATTGGCTGCATTTCGCACTCCTGTGCAATTTCGATGTCGCTTTTGAATCCCATAATTGTCTCCTTTCTGTAGGCACCGCGTCACTTTTTAGTAAAAAAAAACAGTATCCGAGGTTTCCTCAAATACTGCCCAGACGGTCGGCTCTGCAAATCTCTGATTCCCATGTGGTGATTTCCACTGCTCCGCCAGTCATCAGAGATTCTTTTAAATTGTTGAGACAATTTTATCATAAAGACTTTAGTTCGTCAAGAAATTATCAATGCATTTCTTTATTTTTAGCAAAATAATCAAAAGTTCAAAATAAATATTGTATATTTTTCACATAGAGTCAAAGACTCTATGCACTCTATGCAAATGGGACCTCGCCGGTCCCCTCTGCACACCCCTGGGCTTTTTTACTCCTCCCAGGTTATCTATGTATGTAAACATACAAAAAGTACCAGAATCCCCGATCTCCGTATGGAGAAAGTTATTCTGGTACTCTATCATTCTATTGATTAACTCTAACTTTTATTTTGTTTCAGCGGGGCCAAAAAGGGGGAGTCTGAGGTTGTCAAACCATTGACGGGTCCTAGGGCATTTCCCTAGAAGAGTGGTCTCAAGGCAGGGTATAACTCCCTGAACTTCTGGTAACGTTCCTCATATTTCGCCACAAGTTCTTCTTCCGGTTCTACGGTATCTACGACATGCGCCATCTTTTTACCGATTGTCTCAACATCCGGATAAGCTCCGCATCCAACGGCCGCAAGCATTGCGCCACCCATGGACGGGCCTTCTTCTACTTCCAGTACATCGACTTTCAGGTTCATAACATTTGCAATGATTTTCTTCCACAGAGGGCTCTTTGCACCACCGCCGCAGATCTTTGTACGCTCAATCTTAATACCAAGTTTTCTTGCAACTTCCAGAGAATCACGAAGCCCAAATGCCACACCTTCCAGAACAGCCTGTGTCATATCAGCTCTTGTGCTGTCCATGGACATTCCGAAGAAAACGCCTCTTGCATCCGGATTGTTATGTGGGGATCTTTCTCCCATCAGATACGGAAGGAAGAATACATTGTTTTCACCAAGTTTCTGAATCGGTGCCTGCTCCGCTGTGAAATCTTTTGTCTGAAGAATTTCTTCTGCCCACCATTTGTTGCAGGAAGCCGCACTCAGCATACATCCCATCAGATGATAACTTCCGTCTGCATGGCAGAAAGAATGCAGTGCATTGTTTTCGTCAACACCAAAGTTTTTACTGGAAATAAAGATAGTTCCGGAAGTACCAAGAGAAATATTACACTGTCCGTCACCAACAGTACCTGTTCCGACAGCAGCTGCAGCATTGTCACCGGCACCTGCTACAACTTTGACATCTGCAGAGAAGCCAAGTTCTTCTGCCACTTCCGGTTTCAGTGTACCGACAACTTCCCAGCTTTCATACAGCTTTGGAAGCTGTTCTTCTTTTACATCACAGATTTCCATCATTTCTTTTGACCAGCAGCGGTTCTTCACATCAAGAAGAAGCATACCGGATGCATCAGAAACATCTGTGCAGAAAGATCCGGAAAGTCTGTATGCCAGATAATCTTTCGGAAGCATGATCTTTGCGATCTTTGCAAATTTATCAGGCTCGTTTTTCTTCATCCAGAGGATCTTTGGAGCTGTAAATCCTGCAAATGCAATGTTTGCTGTGTATGCAGATAATTTATCTTTACCAATCTCATTGTTGAGATATTCTGTTTCTTTCTGGGAACGACCGTCATTCCAGAGAATTGCCGGGCGGATCACCTGATCATTTTCGTCCAGTGTTACCAGTCCGTGCATCTGTCCGCCAAAACCGATTCCGGCTACCAGAGAGCGGTCAATTCCTTCTGTCAGTTCTTTCATTCCCTCAACACTCTGGGTAAACCAGTCTTCCGGATTCTGTTCTGACCAGCCCGGATGCGGGAAAAACAGCGGATATTCTTTTGATACGATATTACAGATCTTGCCGGATTCTTCCATCAGAAGAAGTTTTACTGCGGAAGTACCAAGGTCAACGCCGATATAATACATGTTTCCTCCTAACTGTGCATTCCATCATATGTATAAAACTCATGCACATTCTGTTTGCGATTGCTATTGATATTTTTCTCTTTACCAAGACATCCCAGGAAAATTCCCGGGATGCCTGTATTATTTTTATTTTGTTATAGTCAAAGTCCTCAGATTAACCCCATGGATTTTCTGTCGGATATCTTACACCTGCCGGCTGGTTGTAACCAATCTTCTTTACATCCAGTCCGAGGAATTTCACTACTTCGAAGAACTGTTTTCCGTAATGTCCGAACATAACTGCTCCGTGATGCGGATAGTTACCCTCGATCAGTACGTGACGATAGAATCTTCCCATTTCTTTGATTGCGAAAATACCAATACCACCAAAGGATCTTGTCGGTACATCCAGGACTTCACCTTCTGCAACGTATGCTACCAGTTCACCTTCGGAGTTGCACTGCAGACGATAGAATGTAATATCAGAAGCAGCGATGTCACCTTCAAGAGTTCCTCTTGTAAAATCAGGCTCAGATCCTGCCGGCTCAAGAAGTCTGTGCTGGATGAGCTGATATTTAACGGCTCTGGATTCGCACATCTTGCATGCAGGAGTATTTCCGCAATGGAAGCCCATGAATGTATCTGTAAGTTTGTAGTCATATTTTCCTTTGATATCTTCGTCATAGATATATTTCGGAACAGAGTTGTTAATGTCAAGCAGTGTAACAGCATCATTGGAAATGCAAAGTCCGATGTACTCGCTGAGTGCGCCGTAGATATCAACTTCACAGGATACCGGAATACCTCTGGAAGCAAGGCGGCTGTTTACATAGCAAGGTTCAAATCCGAACTGTGACGGAAATGCCGGCCAGCATTTGTCAGCAAATGCAACGTATTTTCTTGCTCCTTTGTGAGCTTCTGCCCAGTCAAGAAGAGTAAGTTCGAACTGTGCCATTCTTGCATTGAGGTCTTCGTAATATTTTCCTTCACCCATTTCTTTTGCCATATCTGCACAAACTTCCGGGATACGAGGATCGTTTTCATGCTCTTTGAAAGCAACAAGAAGATCAAGTTCGGAGTTTTCTTCGATCTCAACGCCCAGCTCATAAAGACCTTTGATCGGTGCATTACATGCAAAGAAATCCTGCGGACGTGGTCCGAATGTAATGATCTTGAGGTTACGAACGCCGATAACGGCACGTGCAACCGGTACAAAATCACCGATCATTTTTGCAATGTCGTCTGCTGTTCCAACCGGATATTCCGGAATGTATGCTTCCAGATGACGCATCTTTAAGTTGTAGGAGCAGTTCAGCATACCACAGTAAGCATCACCACGTCCGTTGATCATGTCGCCATCGCCTTCTGCTGCTGCAACATACATGCACGGTCCGTCAAATCTTTCTGCGATCAGTGTCTCCGGTGTTTCCGGTCCGAAGTTTCCAAGGAAAACAACCAGCGCGTTACACTCTGCTTTGTTTACATCTTCGAGAGCTTTTTCCATGTCTTTTTCGTTCTCAACAGTTACAGGACATTCATAAAGTTCTCCTTTATAAGCTGCTTTGATTGCTGCGCGTCTCTTCTCGGAGAGCTGAATCGGGAAACAGTCACGGCTTACTGCAATGATTCCAAGTTTTACTACCGGTATATTATTCATGATATAAATTCCTCCATATTATATAGAATATATTTTTGAGTTCTGTTATTTAATACGATCAGTCGATTCCAACATTTGCACCTTTCAGTCCGTTGAATGCACCTTCAATAGCTGCTTCTTCATGACCGATCAGCCATTTGTTCTTCGCTGTGAGAAGCTTGTCTTCTCCCTCGGAAGCTGTTTCAAAAGTCAGTTCTGTGTTGGTTCCTTTCGGAAGGACAACAACGCACTGGAAACCGCTTTCATTTACATGGCATGGTGCATAATGCAGTGTAGTTGCATATACTTCGATTGCAGTTCCTGCCGGAACAAGGAAAGCCTCTACTTTTGATGTGTCATATGTAAAATCTTTCTCCACATCCTGCTGATGTCCGATCAGCAGTACAAGGTCTGTCACTGCAACATTGATCTCGGAGCTGCGGTGGTATTCCAGACCGTTTAATTTCCTGTTATGTCCGTTGCAATATCCGATTTCAATCGGCAGACCGCCATATCCCTTGTTCTGCAGTTCTTTTGCAACCGGCAGTGCTTCCATTTCTTCTACGGAAGGAACATATGTCACGTCCTCCGGAACCGGAGTGTGTTTCATTTCCTTCAGAAGTTCCGTAAAATCATACCCCTCCAGTACTTTACCATATCTACGGAACGCATCATCTGCTACATTCTGAATCCTCACCTGAAGTTACCTCCTTTATTTTTTATGTTGAATTCAGTATAGCATGAGTTACTTTCAATTGCGCCAGATTTTTTGTCCTCTTTAGTGCACTTTTTTGACCTTGTATTTTTTTAGTTGTCAAAACATTTATAAAAATTCCAAAAAAACAGGCGCCTGCGAGAGCGCCTGTTTCATCTTTCTTTATTTTTTATCTGCTTTATCGAGTTCACTCGGCAAAATGCCGTAACGCTTCTGAAATTCCCTTGTAAACGCGCGGCTGCTGCTGAATCCGTTGTCCAGTGCAATCTGGCTGATCGTCTTGTCGGTATTCAATAATTCTCTGTATGCGTAAGTCATGCGAATATCCTGCAGGTATGTCTTAAAATTGACATTTGCATATTTCTGAAACATTCTGGATAAATATGCATCCGAGTAGCCAAACATATTCGCAACTTCAGCCAGTTTCAATTCTTCCTGATAATGTTCTCTCATATAGGAAGTGATTCTTGCAAGCGCATCCAAACGTCGGCTGTGACGTACTTCCTGCTCCCCTGCCTCATCAAGACGATAATGATTGACCAGAAGATACAATACATCATAATAAAAAGAACGGATTTTAAACTCATACCCTGTTCCGCGTTTGCCGTAAAGTTTATACATTTCACGCACAAGTTTTGAAAGCTTTCCGTCCATTTCCGGTATGCTTCCCGCAAAACGGATGAAACGATGTGCCGTAAAATAATCTTCAAACTGTTTCAGCGGAATCTGCAAAACTGCCGTATGGTTTTCCTCCGGTGAATCAATTGAATGCACTTCATTTGAATTAATGATCATCAGCTCTCCCGCCTTCAGCGGATGCTTCTCGTCATTCAGGTAAAATGTCAGCGAACCTTCCATCACCGCAAAAATCTCAACGGATGTGTGCCAGTGCTTTTCCCGTACATAATTTCCCTGACTTCCCTCAAACAAAAAGAATTTAAATGGCAGCCCCTCATCCGGGATCACCAGTTCATGCTGGAATTCCATGCCATACCCCTCTCCTGAATCATTTTCAATAATATTTATATACCCCATAAATATTTCTACTTAATTCCTATCATAGCATGAAGATATTCTATTTACAAGCAATAGAAAAAGCAGCCTCCACCTCACCGGGAATCCTTTATCTATCTTATCGCATCCTTCATGGATTTTACATATTCTTTTATGTACGGTACACATTCTGCGCCATGTTTTTCACAGAGTTTTACGATCGCAGAACCTACGATCACGCCATCTGCCTGCTCTGTCATTTTCTTCGCCTGCTCCGGTGTGGAAATTCCAAAACCAACCGCACACGGAATATCCTTCTGCGTTTTTACAAGCTGAACCATCGCCCCGATATCTGTCGTAATCTGACTTCTCATGCCTGTAACACCAAGAGAAGACACACAGTAAACAAATCCTTCTGCCTCTTTTGCGATCATAGAAATACGCTCATGAGAGGTCGGTGCAATCAAAGAAATCAGATCCAGTCCGTACTTCTCTGCTACAGAAGCAAACTCATCTTTTTCCTCAAACGGCACATCCGGAAGGATCATTCCGTCCATTCCCACTTCCGCTGCTTTCTTACAAAAACGCTCCACTCCGTAAGAAAAAACAACATTCGCATACGTCATAAATACCATCGGAATAGATGTGCTTTTACGGATTTTTTCTACCATATCAAATACTTTATCAGTCGTAACCCCACCGGATAAAGCGCGCAGATTTGCACCTGCTTCATCCATTGCATAAACAATTTTTTCAGTAACATCAAGAGACGGATCCCCACAGGTAACAAACGGGATAAATGCCTTTCCTTTTGCAAATGCTTCTGTAATTCTCTTATTCATGGATATCCTCCCCTCTGTAACGCGCGATTGCCGCACAGTCCTTATCTCCACGTCCTGAAATTGTAATAACTACGATCTGATCTTTGCGCATCTGTGGTACGATTTTTCTTGCATATGCCACAGCGTGAGCACTCTCGATTGCCGGAATAATACCCTCAATTCTGGACAGATATTCAAAAGCATCTACCGCTTCATCATCAGTTACCGGTACATATTCCGCACGTCCGATGTCATAAAGATGTGCATGTTCCGGTCCGATACCCGGATAATCCAGACCAGCAGAAATGGAATAAACCGGTGCGATCTGACCATATTCATCCTGACAGAAATAAGATTTCATTCCATGGAAAATACCAGGTTTTCCAGTTGCGATCGTTGCTGCTGTTTCTGCTGTATTTACACCACGTCCAGCCGCTTCACAGCCAATCAGACGCACACCCTCATCCTCGATAAAGTTATAAAATGTACCAATTGCATTGGAGCCGCCACCGACACAGGCAAGTACGGCATCCGGAAGTTTTCCTTCTTTTTCAAGGATCTGTTCTTTGATTTCTTTAGAAATAACAGCTTGAAAATCACGTACAATTGTCGGGAACGGATGCGGTCCCATGACAGAACCGAGTACATAATGTGTCTCCGGAATGTACTGCCCTCCATGTATTCCAAATCTTCCTTTAGACATTTGCTTGATTTTCTCCTCTATGTCTTCCTTCAAAATAATCCTATTTCTCTGCAATCACTTCTCTATTTCTCTGCAATCACTTCTCTAATCCTGTACTGCTTTTCTTACAATATCCACAACCCGTCGGATCTTTTCCGGGTCTTTCCACTTTTCTGTCTCTACACTGCTGCTTAAATCCACCGCAAAGGGATGAATTTCCCGGATTGCCTGCTCCAGATTCTCCTCTCCGATTCCCCCTGCAAGAAAAAACGGTCTTCGAATCTTTGGAATCAAAGACCAGTCAAATGTCTTACCGGTTCCACCGCTTCCCTGATCAAGCAGGATATAATCTGCCGGACTTTGCAATGCATTCTCCATATCATCGGCTGTTTTTATGGAAAAAGCTTTGATGACCGGCTTATCTGTATGTGCTTTTAATTCTGTGATATAAGACTCATTCTCCTGTCCGTGAAGCTGCGCCATGGCAAATGTTCCCTCATCCATAAGTGCTTTTACCAGCTCCATCGGAGCATTGACAAATACCCCGACCGGCTGAATATCCGGTGAAAGGTCATTCAACAGTTCTCTTACCTCATCTGCCGTCACACTGCGGATGCTTTTAGGAAATTCAATGATAAATCCACAATAATCAGGCTTCGCTTCATTGACTGCAAGGATGTCTTCTCTGCGTCTTAAACCACATATTTTAATCTTTGTTTTGTTGAAATTTTCTACTGTCATTCTCCTGCATCTCTCTGCTTTCAGTCTTCCGTCAGAGGTGCTCCGTTCAGTTCTTCCAGTGCTGCTTTTTTATCTGGACTGCGCATCAGTGTCTCTCCAATCAACACAGCTTCGATCTGATTTTCATGTAATTTTTTAATATCTTCTGATGTTCGGATACCGCTTTCAGATACAAAAATCACATTGTCCGGTGCAAGTTTGCGAAGCCGTATGCTGTTCTGCATGTCCACTTCGAACGTCTTAAGATCACGGTTATTGACACCGATGATCCTTGCACCACTCTTTATCGCACGTTCTACTTCTTCTTCATCATGTGCTTCTACAAGCGCATCCATGCCGAGATCTTCTGCCATTTCACGATATTCCCGAAGCTGTTTATCATCCAGAAGCGCACAGATCAGAAGTACCGCAGCGGCTCCATAAGCGGCTGCCTGCAAAATCATATAATCATCGATTACGAAGTCTTTTCGAAGGACCGGAATGTCCACTTCCGATGCAATTTCCCACAGATACTGATCTGAACCCTGAAAATAAAACGGTTCTGTCAGGCAGGAAATAGCCGCTGCTCCGGCTGCTTTATACTCTTTCGCGATCTCCAGATACGGAAAATCCGATGCGATCAGTCCCTTTGACGGGGAGGCTTTTTTGACCTCGCAGATATAAGACATTCCCGGTTTTTTCAGTGCCTGGTAGAAACTGTGTGGTGTTTTTGCCGTTTCAGACTGAATCAGCGGATTCAGAAGCATCTGGACTTTTTTCTGGCGGATCTCGTTGAGCAGATCTTCACGGGGCATTTCCTTTTTATCTCTTTCGATACGCTCTCTCGTCTTTTCGACAATCTCATTCAATATATTCATAATAACAAGTTTCCTTTTCTTATATAGTTCAGATATCCAATTCCTTCATTCGGAACAATACTCTGACTTTTCTATTATAGCACTTACTCATTTGAGCAGGCGATAAATTCATCCAGTTTTTTCAATGCCGCACCACTGTCAATCAGTTTTTCTGCCATACGGACACCGGCTTCCAGTTTCTGATCTTCTTCTCTTGTCTTACCCCTTGGTCTCGTTCCGGCAAGAGGAAATGTTGTCAGTTTTTTATCTTCCAGTTTTACCAGAGTCTCCGGTGATGCACCTGCAAGTTCGATATCATCACTGAAAATATTCTTTCAAAATCTCTCTTAAAGTGTCTCCCGGATGCGCGACCTGTTTTGTAATTTCTTCTTTATTTTCTTCTTCTGTACGACGTATCTTCATGCAGCCATCTGTACAGGTAATTTCCATGCCTGGTTCATATCCGAGGAAAGAATAGCGTCCCCACACCTCTGTCTGGCTGGCGCTTTCCAGCAGATAGCAATGTCTGCTTGCCTTTCTTAAAGTCCTCATAACTTCTACCGGTGTGTATCTGTCTGCATATACTTCCCGGCAGACCGGAACTCTTTTGTATTGCCCTTTTGCTGCGATTTCTCTGATATTTTCCAGTGTAGGATACATGTATCTTTACCTCCTCCTGATGCACTTCTTAGAATGCGTCTGATGGATTTTTTATGTTATTGGAGTATTACCGAGTAATTTCCTGTAACGCAAAAAGCCCGTCCATGACAAAGATTTCCTCTGTCAAGGACGAGCAATAAACTTCACCCGCGGTGCCACCTTGATTCACGAAATGACTCGTGCACTTTGCGGAATACCTGCATTTCCACCCGGCTCTCACCCTCCCGGACTCTCTGTGCGCGCATAACAGCTTTTATCTCCGCTTCAACGGTTTAACTGATTAAATTAAATTTTCTATAAAATACCATGACTTTTTTTAATTGTCAATAGGGTTAGACAGATTTCACATTTTTTATTCTCAACTTTGTGATTCCCCTCTTTTAAACTTCAGAGAATATGATATAATAAGCGAAGAAAAAAAGCAGTACCATACAGGCACTGTCGTATCATAAAAAGGAGTTTATCCACTATGAAATTTATTTATCCTGCGGTTTTCCGCAAAACTGACAAAGGAACTTACCGGGGATTTTTCCCTGATCTTGAAGACTGTTACGGTGAGGGCGACACACTTGACGAGGCCATCGAAGAGGCAAATGCTGCTGCCTACAACTGGATCACACTTGAACTTGATGAGGATGACTGCCAGCTTCCGCCGGTTTCCGACGAGGATGATCTGGAACTTCAGGATGGAGATATTGTCCGGAATATTTCCGTAAATATCAGATTTTATGAAGGTTGGGATGAATGATCAAATAAACCTGAAAATGGATTTACAGACGATACTTCCCAGCATGTTACAGAACTACAGATACCGGTGGAATGTTGATTCGATCCCACCGGTATTTTTGTATTATACTACTTTCAGGAACATTACCACAGCAAATTCCCTCTTCTCTTTTACTGCTTTTTCTGCCGTTTGCGAAGTACCAGTATCGCCGCTGCCATCACTCCCGAAAGGACAAGGATTCCGACAAATACTTCAAGCGGTGTATTATCTTCCGTCTTGGGACTGGATACGGTTTTGACACTGTGTGAAACAGCCGTTGTACTGCCTCCCGGTCTTCCCTGCACAGTCGTTGCTCTTCTCAGCGCTGCAGTCGGTCTTACTGCCGGCATCCGGGTAGTGACCGGTGTCGCAGCATGCCGTGTTACAGTCCGTCCTGTATTCACGAACTGAATCGCATCCGTTTTACTTCCACTCCCATTCTTCGATGCCCAGACTTCTGATACGAGTCCACCCTGTCCATCATTCAGCACATATACCGTCACCTCATAGGTACTCTTATCATATCTTATATTTTTTACAGAACCGGATTTCTGAGAAATTTCATAATGGTATTCTCCTGGTTCCGTATATTCGCTCATTCCAAACGAACCCCTGCCCATTCCATTTGATACTGTAATACGAAGTTCTGTCTCCTGCGGCATCGGTACACCGCTTTCCTTTGCAGAGAGCACATACTCAAAAACTCTGCGGTCAGCGCTGTTCTGATTTCTGTAAATAACCGAGACCGGAAGTGTGACCCGGCAGCTGTTTTCTCCTGTATCCGCCATCACCTGACCCGGAAAGAGCAGTATCCCGATCAGCACCGAAATGCAGATCAGCCTGCATAACTTTTTTAATTTTTCTATCATGTCTGATTCACCTGCTTTTCTTTTTCAAGCCGCCCAAATAGGATCACACGGCCATTTGTTTCTGCTTCAGCACAGGTCGACAGCCCGATCAGCTGATCCTGCTCAGTAATTCCGATGTCCCGGTACTGCACAGCTTCTTTTTGGATATATGCAAGGAGTTCTGCCATGTTTTCCTGCTTCCTGACTTCCGGCCGATACACCAGACTGTCATAGGCATCCGTCTGAAGACACGCATACAAAGTAATTTTGACGCTGCTTCCATCCGTATAAAAAAGTCGTCCGGTCTGATGCTTTTCAAAATAAGTCCTGTCAGTAAAACGAGCCACATCCCCAAACATGGCACCATTTGCCATATGATGCCCAAAGAGCAGATTATAACAGTCGCTGAAATCTGATGTGTTTTCACTGTCCAAAAAAGCGGTCCCTGACAGTGAAAACTCTCCATATACATCTTTATTTACATATTCCATATCATCTTCGCCCTGTACGATTGGATAATCCACATGGGTTCCGTCTATCGTCAGCCAGCCACGGACATCCGGATTGATCGCCAGAAGTTCTTCCAGACTTGCATCATCCTCATCCACCGACACAGACGGTTTATATTTCATCAGATTTCCGGAGGCAAACGCCCCCTGATACAGCATTGCCGTATCCCACAGGGCGTAGCCGCCGTACAAAAGCATCACAGTTGCCAGAATTGCCGCCACAAAGCTGACCAGCCAGTCACCTGTCTTTGCTACAAAAACAATTATTTTCATTTTTTTCCGTAGTGTCTGACACGAAGGAATGCAAATCCAAGGACAAATGCTGCCACTACCATAATTGCATATGGAGCAATATCCATTACAATACCCATCGGAGGTGTTGCATCTTTTGCATTTGTATAGCTGACGTTCGTATCTGCCGTAATTTTTCCGGCAGCAGTACCATCTTTAGAAGATCCTGCATTTGCAATGGTAGTTGTATAGCCGTTAGCATTTGCTTCGTCCTCCGTAATGGTATAGGAATCATTTGCAGAAAGGCCATGAATTGTAACACTTTCACCGGATTTCATCGTGATTGCCGCACTGCTTCCATCCCACTGTTCAATTGCTGTTTCACCATTTTTTGTAACATAATATACTTCTCCGGCATTGCTGCTGTTTATTGCAATATGAAATGCGAATTCTTTTGACATGTTGCCAAGCTTACCGGTTACCGTCTTTGATACCGTCAGATCCTGCACCTGACCTTCTGCATGATTATATGTGTTCGTAAAAGTTGCTTCCGTCAGTTTGTCTCCGGTTGCCTCATCAAAGAATCGATAATCAAAGGAACCATCTGAATATTTGTAGATATCCAGAATCTTTTTTTCTGCTGAATAAACAATGCCTTCAAATCCACTTGTCGAACTCTCTTTAATCACATAACGGTAAATTCCCGGTTCAGCAAACGATGATACATTGACCGTAAGTGCTGCATTCTTCGTTTCTTCGTTTTTCCCAATGTCACCTTTTGCCGATGAAAACTCAATACTTCCTGTCGTCGATCCATTCCCAAAAGTTACACCACCTGCCGGACCGGACTCCACTTTATTACCCGGATCCGCTGCACCAGGAGTAATCTCGAAACTAAAAGCTGTATTCGGTATATAAGAGTTTGCATATTTTTCGAGTGTCTTTGAAATCTTAAGTCCGTCAACACCTTCACCGATCGGACTGGTCGCTGCCATGACCGGCACAGCCATTACTGTCATCATCGCACCGGCTATCACAACAGCTGCCATTTTTTTCATAAATTTTGCTTTGCTCATCATACCTATTTCCTCCTTAAATCTTTTTACTGCTACATCTCTGCCATCCTCTGCGGAACTTCTTCCGGATACCTGTTTTTTTCTTCCATATCTGTCTTCAGCTCTTCCAGAAACTGACGGATATACAGGATCTCATCATTCCGATTCATTCCTTCCGCCTGTTCTTTTTCGTAAAGTTTCAGATTTTCAAGAAGCGTCCCGCATACATTGTGGATTGCTTCTCCGTTTCCGGTAAAACCACGGTACAGCCTCCGTATCGCCTCATTTTCCGACATCTGAAATGCTGTCGCATAAAGTTTATGGAGCATATAGGTTCTGCGCCCGCCTTCCTTCCAGAGTGCAATATAACGTGTCCCTTTTTTCGTACGTGAAGACACAACCACATGCGTAGAAACCTTTCTCCCGTCAATTCCTGTTCCGTCCACCCTGCGGACAACTGCATTTTCGTTTATCTCATATAGTCCTTCATATCCTTTTATATCCCGCCACATACTCTCACCTTATCCTGTCTGTAATCTTTTTTGCTTCCCCGTCACTCATCCATCAGATACCCGAACGGCGTACGATGGTAATGACTTTTCCTTTTATTTCACTTGTATCAACTGCCCCGAAAGACCTGCTGTCTTTTGCTCCTTCCCTGTTGTCGCAGAGAATAAAATACTGATCTTCTTTCAGCGTCAGCGGATATTCCACCTCTGAATCATATGCCGGTGTCGTATAAAAAATATTTTCTTCCGTCACCGCACTTTCATTGACCATTAAATCGGACTCATCTGTAATCTCCACAACATCTCCGGGGACTGCTACGATCCGTCCGGTGTACTGTATACCTTCTTTTTGGAATACCACGACATCATCACTTTTCAGATTCTTGTCCAGTCTGTAATAAAGCATCAGATCTCCCGCACATACCGCCGGCTGCATATCTGCATTTGCCATAGGTGTGATCCCAAATACCACTCCGAAAAGAATTGCAATCACCGCGATCAGCAAAAACAGCCTGATCAGAAAATTACGAAGTGCTTTCATTTACTTCTCCGCCATGGTTTCAGCAGAAATCCCGCCATGCCGATTCCGGCAAGTAACATCACTACAAACGGAAGCGGCTCATCTGTGATACCCATCGGAGCCGGTGTCTCCTCTTTCCACTGCGCATAGAGCACGTTGCTTTCTTCTTCATGCGTATCAATTCGGATCACATCGCCGCTTTTCAGAAGTACTCCATTGCTTCCGTCCGCAGAAGTACTCCAGCCTGCAAAGTAATATCCTCTTTTCGTTACTTCTGCACAATCGTTATCAATTATATATCTCTCGTTCGGATTTTCGATTTCGACAACATCGGCAGCTTTTTCCTGACCATTCTCCATGCCGCCGTTGTAATCATACGTAAGTATTGTCTTCCTTTTCTGTGTCCATTTTGCATAGAGGATCACATCCTCTTCCGGCATCACAAATTCATTTCCCGGATAATAATCCGTACCGGTACCATCTGCCTCTGTATTCCAGCATAGAAATCCTTTCGAGTTTTCCGGTACCGCCCAGTCTGTCGGAATTTCTGTCATTTTTGCTTTGGCACCGCCCGCATAACGTCTGGCATCAAGCAATGTCGGAGTATTTATTTCTCCGTTATTTGCATCATAAGTAAGTGTGTAACTGCCTTCATTTGCCCACTGCGCATACAACGTAAGATTCTTCGTGAGAATCTGATCAAAGTTAAATGGCCGCGTTCCTGCCTCATCCATTGTCCAGCCGACAAACCTGTAGTGTGTTCTCTCCGGATCTTCCGGCTTCTGCGCCACATGATCTGCTTCAAACTGTTGTTCCGGAATCTGTGTTGCATTCTCTCCTGTCACAAATGTAACTGTGATCATCTCTGCTGTCCACTTTGCATAAAGTGCCAGATTGGATGCCGGCATTTGTGCATTTTCGAAGGAAAATTCAGAGCCCTCCTCACATCCCGGTGTCGTATACCATCCTGCAAACTCCGTCATATATTCCGGAAGTGAATCCGGCGGCTGCGGTGTCCAGTTCTGATCGGAAATATCCTTCTCGAAACGAATAGATTGAACTGTTTTTACCGGCTTCTGGCTGACATTGTAAAATTGGAGGTCATACGTTTTTCGTGTGTAATAGAAGTTGTACGTTTGGTATGCATTCTCCCTTCCACCATCTGTCACTTCCTGCTTCTCATAATCATATCCCGTAATATTTTTAGGATTAAAAGTTCCTGCCGCATATACAAACTGACTGTAATCTGTTAATTCCGTATATTCATCATCGTCTACATTCTGTCCCCAATAACGTACATCCAATTTATACAGATCTGATTTCCAGTCTGCTGTATAATTCTGTATTTCATTGTCTTTATCTGTCCTTATTAAGTCCTCTGTAACTGTCTGGCGTTTTGATGTTTTAAGTATTTCTGTATTTTTTCCGCCTTTCCATCCATTAAAATACCAGTTCCATCCCCAGCTGCTGTTCCTGTATTGCACATCATTACCGGCCGGCCATCGGTCTGCGATCGCTTCACCGAATTTTGCAATAAACGAATAATTACTTCCTGTATATGTCTTTCCTCCGATCTGAATACTTCCATTTCCGTCATTCAGATGGAATTTAAAAACATAAGAATTTCTCGCATACCGCACATTCAGCACCGTAGAGCCGTCACCTGCGATCGTCACATCTTTTGATGCCTTTGAATCATAATGAAAACAGGAATAACTTGCATCTTTTCCATAAGTATCTGCTTTCACAGTACTTCCGGTCGCACCGCTTGCCGACTCCTGACTGACATAATCATACACACCATCCGTCAGTGTTTCTTTCCAGTACACAACCTTGTAACCGGCAGTTCCTTCTCTCCATTTCGCATACAAAGTAAGATCTGTTTCCACCGTCTGTCCAAATGTGTATGCCTGACTGCAGGCTTCATCGGTGAACCATCCGTCAAATATATATCCTGCTTTCATCGGATCAGAAGGCTTCTGCGATTTATCACCACAGGAAACCAGCTGCGGATCTACTGCTGTTCCACCATTTGATACAAAGCGTATCCAGCTTGCTTTTTTTACTACCGGATAAAGGATAAAATCACCATCTGTGCTGCTGACCGTATATTCACTGTCCGGTTGATCGGCCTCTGCATTTTCTGACCAGCCGGCAAATACATATCCCACCTCTGCTTTGTATCCATAATTTTCTGAAACAGGTATAATTTTTTCACCATCTGCCAATGCTTCTGTATGAAGGATTCTTCCCTGCTCTCCTTTATCTGTTTTGTAATAAACATAATGTACATTACTGAACTTTGCAAAAAGATCGAGTTCCACATTTTCTGTGAGTATGCCGTCCTGTTTTCCGGCAATCTGTGCACCTGTTTTCAAGAAATCCTCTGCTGTAAATTCCGTTCCGTCTTCCCGAAACCACCCCAGAAATTTTTTCTTATCCGCATTTTCACCGGATGCCACTGGTGTCTGTGGTTTCACCAGAATTTCATTTTCAGAAAGAATCTGGGTATTAATCGGATCTTCTGATTTATCTTCTTTTCTGTAAAAACGGCAGGTTACCGTAAAGTGTGTTTCCGGATCAATAAGGATTGTCTGTACGCTGACTGAACCTGCTTCATCCGCCCCGGGATTCTTCGCCTGCATCGCCTCAGCCTCCTGAGTTTTTTCCTGTGTTTCTTCTTTCGTAACTTCTTCCTGTGCCGCTTGTTCCGACTCCTGCGACCCCTCTTCTGCCGTCTGCTCATCTTCAGGGAGTGCCGTCTCATCAGATTGAACAGCCACCTTTGCTTCATCGTCAGTAACATCCGGATTCTGCGCAAAAATCTGTGGATCTGTCTGGCAGATAAAGGATAAGACCACAGCCAACGTCAACAGGAATACCATTATCTTTCTTATTCCTTTTAACATTCCGTTTTTCTCCCTTCCTCCTTTTTCATATTTGTCACAGTTTTTATGTCTTTCTGTTTCAGCATTACCCCGTTTTCTGTGACACCTATAGTTTATCAGCGCGTAATTGAGTATACAACTTCCAGAATTGCAGCCTACAGCGTCATTTTTGCATATATTATTCGTGTTTTTCATATAAAGTTCGACATTCATTCTTCGGTCTTTCCGGATTTTTTCAGAAATTTTTTCCACTGTTTTTCAATAAATACAGGACTTTTCGGGCATCTCATGCTATGCTTATATCAACGAATAATCTATGAGGAGTTTTCTTATATGTCTGCTTTTTCCGACACACTCAGTCAATTTATCGATGACAAAAAAATCAAGGTCTATTCCATGGCAAAATACTGTGATACAGACCGTTCAACTATGTACAAATTTATCAGTGGAAAGCGTAACCCTCCGTCTGATGAAATCATAAAAAAAATGGCGCAGTTTATGCATCTCTCTCCGATGGAATGGCAAAAATTAAAAGAAAGCTGGGATGTCGCCAGAATCGGCGCAGATGCGTATTATAAAAGAAAAAGTGTGGAAAGTTTTATCTGCAATTTTCCGGATCAGCCTTCTTCAGAATTCTGCGGCTGTTCTTTTACTCCGGATGTTACTTATGCAGAAAACCGGTCCGACTGTATTTCACTGACTTCTCAGCAACATATAAACTATTATGTCCACCAGATGATCCTTTCGGAAGCAGACCGTGATTCCGGTGAGATCAGTCTCTTTTTGCAGCCGGACTACAAATTCCTGTTTAATCTTCTTGCAAGCCTGAATCCTTCCGATTCGCTGAAGATCAGCCAGATTGTATGCGTTGGAACCGAGACAACCTTTACAGATGATCATCAGCTCACCAACCTGAAATATCTGCACAGCGTATTCCCGCTTTATATGGCAGGGCATGACTACTCGCTGTACTATTATTACGACAAGATCGAAGCACATTACCACAGTTTCAATCTTTATCCATGTATGATCCTGACTTCGGATGCTGCGCTGCTGTGCAGTTCCGACTATCAGACCGGAATCTTTTTCCGCTCTGCCGAAGTTGTCCGGATGCTTCATGGCATATATACTTCCTACCAGGATCAGTGTGCACTGTTTTTTACTCCGGCGGCTCTTACCCCGGAAAATCATGCTGTGGTGATTGGTTCTATGTTTAACTCTGCATTTACCGAAAACGATCTGATCGGCATTCAGCCGGAAACCTGCCTGACACCGTTTTTTACCGGTGATCTGCTCCGTGCTGTCTTTAATTATGAAATTCCGCAGGCAACATCGATCCTTCCGCTGGCTGAACAGGCTTTTCAGATGAACATGTACAAAATACAGAATCAGCAGTTTTTTATTTATTCTACCTACGAAGGGCTTTTGCATTTTGTACGAACCGGACGTACGGATGAAATTCCTGAGATTTTTTATCACCCACTGACCATTGCCCAGAGAATCCATGTCTTGAATGAAGTCTGCAAATGTTGTGAATCCGGTGCTTACCGTTTTCTTCAAAAACCACTGAATCATCTTCCTGCCAATCTTCATTTCTGCATCCGCGGAAACTTCGGAACGATGATCTTCAAAAACAATGTCGGAGAAATTCTTGTACTGAATATCAATGAAACCAAACTGGTGGAAATTTTCCGTGACTATCTGGAAAATATGGAAGAAAACTGTTTTTATAGCATAGAAGAAAGCATCTCAATGCTTCAGCAAATCATCGAACATCTGAAAAAAATGACTGACACAGATTGATTTTCTGTCATTTACATTTGATCAGATAAATACAAAAAAATACCCTGATGAATACTGAAATGCTCAGTGCTCATCAGGGTATTTCTGTTTTTCGTTTTCATACTCGCCGGATCATTTAACTGTTCGCAGTATATAACATTTCCGACAGATAAAACAATATGTGGCAGAGTTTGTGGGCAGAATTTTTTGTCTTTTCTGACAAAATTGTCCATTTTGGTCTGACCAGTTTGTATTTTGGTTTGTATTTTGGTTTGTATTTACTGCAAAATTTATAATTGACATCTTTTTTTCTGTGTGTTAATATAATCTACGCAAAATTGAATATGGTCTAATTGGAAACGCACATTCTCCATGAATGATTAACGAACAACACATGCTCACGTAACTTACTATAAACAGTAGTGTATCAATTTAATCATTTTAAGGAGGTTTTTTTATGCCTAAAAACAAATTTCAGGAAGTTATTTTTACGATCATTATGGTATTTTTTATGGTTTATGCGATGATCTGTTACAACATCTCTCTCAACATCGGCGGTATGTCAAACGAAGTTTTTCTCTCCGCATTTCATGAACTTGTGATCATGGGGCCGATTGCTTTCATCCTTGATTTCTTCATTGTATCCAAGCTTGCTTTCATGTGCGCTGCACGTATGACTGATTTCAGAAACAGCCATCCGTTCAGCAAGATTCTTGCGATCTCTGTGGCATCTGTCGCATTCATGTGCCCGCTGATGAGCCTTGCTGCAACAATCCTGTTCAAAAATGCCGGAAGTCAGTTCGTCGCAGTATGGCTTCAGACAACTGCTATGAATTTCCCAATGGCATTCTTCTGGCAGCTGATCTATGCAGGTCCGATCGTACGCTTTATTTTCAGACATATTTTTAAAGAAAATGAAGCTACAAGTCTTAATACATAAAAAATCTGGTCTGTGGAGATCTCATAGGATTCTCTGCATGACCAGATTTTTATTTGCTCTTATTTACCGTTATAAAAAATTATCCTCTGACAATCCTTTTGTTAAAGAAGATATACCGGCAGATCTTCGTTGATGTGAACCGGTCCTGCAACCGTTTCCGGCTCTGCATTTTTCACAAATGCTGCCTGAAGTTCTTCAGAATTCTGTGGTGTGAGAACAGATGTCTTCACAGTTTTCTTTCTTGTCGTTGTCTTCTTTGTGGTTGTTGTTTTTTTCGCAGTTGTTGTCTTTTTGGCTGCGGTTCTCTTTGCAGGAGCTTTCTTTGCTGCCGGTGCTTTCGCTGCCTCTGATTTTGCCGGAGCCTTTACTTCCTCTGCCGGCTTTGCTTCTGCTTTTACTTCTGTTGTTTTTGCATCTGCATTTGCTGCACGCATGATGCTGTCTTTACCTACTGACACGATTCATGACCTCCTCTGCCAATTCTGTATATTCTTTTGCGCTTCTGCTGGATTTCTTATATTCTACTACCGGAACACTGTTGTCCTGTGACCATTCTACTGAGCTGTCTACACGGATCACATGTTCAAATACATAAATACTCTCCAGCTGATGCAAAGTTTCCATGGTCTGTTTGAAGTAATTCTTGCGGGTATCGACCTTCGTAACGGCAATTCCGGCAACCTCAAGTTCCGGTGAAATCTGCTTTACTTCATTCAGAAATTCAAACATATTTGCCAGACCAAACATTCCCCACGGGCTTGCCTCCACGGGTATGATCACTTTATCTGATGCACACAGGATATTCATTACCCAGCCGCCAAGTGTCGGCGGTGCATCAATCAAAATGTAGTCATAGACCTCAGAATCCTTGATCCTCTGCAAACATTTCCGCAGGATAAACTCTCTCTGCCACTTTGTAAAAAGCTCATATTCGATTGAGCTCATCAGTGTGGAAGATGGAACCAGATCCAGATTCTCGTACGGTGTATGCACGATATAATCTGTCAGATCCGCCTGTTTTCCAATTGCGTAATAGAGATTATTTTCTCCCTGTGCATGCTCAAGCACCCAGTCCTCCGAAAAAAATGCAAGCGACAGATTCAGCTGCATATCTCCATCCACCAGAAGTACTTTTTTACCGGCACGCGCCATCGCCGCACCGAGGTTCGAACAGGTAGTAGATTTACCACTGCCGCCTTTGTTATTGGTAAAACAGATCGTCACGGTCTTTCCCATAGGAATCCCTCCATTAAAAATGTCATTTCCTATGTCACATTATAAGGGATTCTGTCAAAATTGGCAATGCTTATTGCTTATTATTTTAGCAGGTAACGTTGTTTGTTACTGTTGTTTCAGTCCAGAATTTTTCCGTCAACGGAGATTGTAACAACCTGCCACGGAATGAATTTTCCGCTGTTCTGGAGAGCTTTTTTTGCTGCCATTTCCAGGCCGCCGCAACACGGAACTTCCATGCGAACAACCGTCACACTGCTGATATTATTGCTTCGGATAATCTCCTCCAGTTTTTCACTGTAGTCTACACTGTCCAGTTTCGGACAGCCCACTAAAACAACTTTCCCTCTGATAAAATCCTGATGAAAATTTGCGTAGGCATAGGCAGTACAGTCTGCCGCGATCAGAAGCTTCGCACCCTCAAAATACGGTGCCTGAGTCGGCACAAGCTTAATCTGCACCGGCCACTGCTGCAGCTGAGATTCCATTTTATTTTCAGTCGGAGCTGCTGCCGCCTCACGCTTCATCTGACGCATACGGCTTCCCGGACATCCACCGCTCATATGATGTGCTGATTTATTCTCTTCTGCTTTTTTTCGCTGATTTGCAAGTACCGCTTCTTCATCATAAGCTGCTGCTTCTCTCTCTACGAATGTGATCGCACCGGTCGGACAGGCTGGCAGACAGTCACCAAGTCCGTCGCAGTAATCGTCACGCAGAAGCTTCGCTTTGCCGTCAACCATTCCGATTGCACTCTCGTGGCAGGCAGCCGCACACGCACCACACCCGTTGCATTTTTCTTCGTCTATATGAATAATTCTTCTGATCATAAGATATCCTCCTGTTTTTGTTATTTATTTTTATTGGTTTCTTCTTACTCTTTTTCTTTTGGTGCCTTGACCTTGTACACAAAGAATACTAAACTAATAAGAAAAAATATGTGGTTATAGCCACGAACTGAGCAAAAACGGAGAATTGTTATGGATTATGAACTGATTTCCCACACATCACTTTTTCAGGGGTGTTCCCTCGCTGAGACAGAAAAGCTTCTGCACGGGCTGAAAACTTTTACAAAAAAATATAAAAAAGGAGCCCCGGTTTATCTTGCCGGAACTTCTGTCACTGACGTAGGAATCGTATTATACGGTACTGTCCAGATTGAAAACAACGACCTGTGGGGCAATAAAAATATCATCAGTCTTGCACACACCGGGGAAGTGTTTGCAGAAGCTTATGCCTGTGTTCCCGGTGAACCGATGATGGTCGATGTCATCGCAATGGAAGAAGCAGAAATCCTCTTTCTGAATATACCGGAGCTTTTCAGGCTTTCCGCCTCCGGAAAAGGTGAATATTCGCATCTGATCCACAATATGGCGATAATCAGCGCACGCAAAAACCTGCTGCTCTCACGCCGCATCCTGCACACCTCTTCCAAGAAGATCCGCGATCGTCTGCTCTCCTATCTTTCCTATCAGGCAGGACTGCAGAAAAGCCGTTACATCGACATTCCGCTGAACCGCCAGCAGCTTGCAGATTACCTCAGTCTGGATCGCAGCGCCCTGTCAAAAGAACTCGGTAAAATGAAAAAAGAAGGGCTTCTGGACTATCACAAAAATAGTTTTGTATTAAAAGATATCGACTAGATTGCACTTGCTTTTATCGCATTTTGCCGGGTTTAATACGACAACTTTATCAGAATTCAAACGCCTGTTTGATGCTGTCATAATGAAGGAATTTATCCTCTGCGGCAAAGGCTTTGATCTCATCCAGAGTTGCAAACATGTGGCCATCTGTCTCTGCTTCCTGCAGATGCAGATCTTCATCTTTAACATCCATAATAAAGCGGTATACATCGACAAAATAGTTGTCACCTTCGCCCGGATTTTCACGCTTATAAGTAAACAAATAACCGCCGCCGGCATCCCGTGCATCAAGCCCGGTCTCTTCTTTTACTTCACGAAGTACCGCCTCGAGGGACTCTTCACCTGCCTGTGCAGCTCCGCCGGAAACCTCCCAGCATCCCGGTGCCCATGCTTTCGTCATGACTCGTTTCGTGATCAGAAATTTGTGATCCGGACGCGCTACCACACCAAGTACCGTCAAGTGGTATTCCCCGTCCTTCAGGCACCAGTCGTTACGTTTCATTGTACGGCCTGTTGGCTTCTTATCTCTATCATAAATGTCCCAGTATTCCATTTTTTGTCTCCCTGTTGAATTGTAAAAAATATTTTGTGTTTTTTACAATTGTATCTTTCTATTTGTAGTCAACGCCAAAATTACTGTCTAACCTTCCCCAGCCCTGAGTTCCTGTCATAACTTCTGAAGCCGGTATGGTAAGTTCTACCACACGACTATTCATTGCTTTTACTGACGTGTCTACATTCAAATCCGAAAGATCAATTACAGTACCCAATGTCTCATCGGTTACAGTAAGTGTTCCTGTCGAATAATAAATGTTGTTATTTGTTCCATTTGCCAGCCATATTCCCAACACTACACTTCCGTCATCATTCTGATACATATATTTCAACTCACTATTACTGCAGCCTTCATAGACCTTTGTTTCATCTACGTACATATAATTAGCAGTTCCAAAAAAGGCTGTATTCTTTCCTTCATTTGCAGCCTGAGCATATCCTGCCGGATATAAATCAACTATTTTATCCGATAGCTTTTCGTTCGCTCCATCACTATAGTCGAACTTCCATTCGCCATCTTTTTCAGAAACCAGCCAAATATAAGAACCACATTCCATGTGTGTATTTGGATGTGTACCCGCTACAATATAAAAAGTATTTCCCACTGCGTAGTACCCATCTGCTTCTGCAAGTACCTGAAATATTTGGCGGTCATAATTTCCTATCTTATTTAGCATTTCTTCTGTCACGTCAAAATCATTTCTTATAGTTTCCTCAGAAGTATCTCTGTATAACTCTGCAAAATGTTCATAATCATTTCCTGCATATTCTTTTAATTCATCCCTCAGCTCCTGCGTTGCTTCAAACACTTCTTCATCCGATGCATCTGCCTGTACTGCCTTTGCGCCACTTCCACCTGTTAATGCTATCACACTAATCGCCAATGCCCCTGTTAATGCCATCCATTTCTTTCCTTTTTTCATTCTCATTTCCCCTTTTGATATTACATATTTTTTTCACTTCACCTATAAGACACTTAATTCTCCCGTTTGGTTTTAATTTTTTATTTACTTTATTGTATTGTATTATTTTGTAACTCTGTTGTCGTAGAAAACAAGTTCCCACAATAGCAAAAAGGAGTTCAAAAAAGCAAATAGTTTATGAGTATTTAAGCAGATAGATGGGTGGAGCTTCACTTACCAAGGAGGATAGAATTGCTAGCAGTTTATTGTAGTGATGGATATGCTTATAAGTTTACCTTCCAAATACTAGTTCTCATCATAATCGATTCCATTTTCTTCAAGAATTTTCTTCAGTGTTGCATTTTCATCCTGCAAGTCTTTTAACTGCTGTTCAATAGATGTATCTTCCTTAACTTCTTCAGTGGATTCTGTAATAGTATCTTCAGATATTGCACCTTCTGGATAGGCTATTTCTAATACGTACTCTCCACAATCTCCAGCATTTGTATATAACTTTATTGGATATGTTTGTCCTTTCTCAAGAGTAACTTCTATCATGCCATCATGAGTCACCCAAACATCTGATAGTTCCTGCCCCTCCGGGTCATAAATGCCACATATGAAATCAACATTTTTGGTACAACTTTCCTTATCAAACCCAAATCCATATTCACCGTCCACTGGTGCTGTAAACAGATAACGATTAGCAGAATCTCGACACATTAAAGTATCACTAACTTGAGTAAATCCGTTCAACTCATATTTTTCATTTGGTCTATACAATAAAAATTTATATTCCGAGCACTCTGTATTTGTTTTTACTTTTATTGTATATTCTTTTCCCTCCTCACATACAAAACTTCTATATAAAGTTCCAGCTCCATAATCCATTGTTATTTCATTTTCAAAATAATCATATACATAAAATGCCACTGCTACATTTGCAGTCTGCCCATATAATTTCACAGCATATGTCCCGGCATTTTCAGCTGTAAACGTATACGTGTCACAAAACGAATTTTCTTCTGTTAGTGTACCTTCAAATTCCTCAGGTTCAATTTTTTCTACTTCTAACTTTGTTTTCTGCTCTGTCGCTGCATAACAGTCATTAAAAGTTGCTAATGACAACATTACTATACTGCTTAATAAAATTATATTCCTTTTCATATTTTCCGCTCTCCTTTTGTTTTAATTTTTATAAATAACGTGTTTATTTGAAAATTTTAATTTAATCTGGGCATTAGCCAGAATTTCTAAATAATTCACATCTGGTTCATACCTTAATATAATCTCATCTCCCAACTTCAGATTCTCAATATCCACATTAAATTTTAATTGATCTTTAAAATTCTCTACAATTTTATCAATATTTTCTTCAGTTGCTGTTGTTTTTTTTTCCAATATCTCCTTCAATTTGTTTTTGTTTATCCATCTTTTTATTTTTCCACTATATGCAATTTCAAATCCTGCTACATCTGAAACATTTACTGTTTCCTCTTCATATTCTTCACTATTCACTTTCGCTTCCTGTTCCTCTTCTGCACTGTTTTCTTCTGCTTCAATTTCCTTCCATGTCGTATCATCCGATATAGAAAATTCGTTCAAATCCCGTTTTTTTACAACTTTGTTGACTCCCCATATTCCCAGTCCCAATACAAAAACCACAAGTGGAATCATAATTATCTTTGTTACATTAATCTTCTTTTTTTTCTTATCTTTTGACGTTTTTTTATTCTTATCCGGCTTTATACACGGAGAAGCACGTTCTGGCTTCATTGCTATCTCAAGTGCCTTCCGAAATTCTTCTGCATTTTTATAACGATGTATCGGATTATAATCGCAGGCTTTTATAATTATCTTTCCCAGTTTTTCAGAAGCCTCAACCGGCAAGGGCAATGTCTCTCCCGACATTCGTTTTTGAAAAGCATCTTCTTTGTCACAGTAATATATCATCTGTTTTGTGACATCGACAAAAGGATCTCGTCCTTTATTTAAAATCTTATATATAACGAGCCCAAGTGAATAAACATCAGCCTGCATACCGTAATGTTCCCCATGATAAACTTCTGGTGCCATATAGGAAAATGTTCCCTTTGAAGAGTAACTGCCCACTGATTGTTCTAATTTTCTGGCAATCCCAAAATCCCCCAGCTTATAGCACCCCAGTGAAGATACAAAAATATTATCTATCTTTATATCTCTATGTACAATCTGCAGCTTTTCACACTGCTCCAATGCATTACAAATATCGATTCCAATTTGAACAATTTGTTTCTCGTCAAGTTGTGTTACCTGAATGTATTGCGCTAAATTTTGGAGATACTCCATTCGAATATAAATTACCCATCCAACCTTTTCTTTCAATTCTTCTACGTAATAATCTTCAATAGATACAATATTAGAATTTCCCTTTAACTGATCCATTGTATGAATTTCTTCTATACATGCCTGAACAAGATTTCCATAATACAATCGAATACTTTGTTCATCCTTGTATTCTCTCCTCAGAATTTCTATATCTTGTTCTTCCAGTGGAATACGTATAACTTTAATTGCGCTATAAAAGCAGTTACTTCCCAGCTTTCTTTCAGCTTTATAAACCGTACCGAAAGATCCCATTCCTACCTGTTCTATAACTTTCCATTCACTCCATTTTTCTGGCAGCTTAACCTCAGGCATTCACTCACCTAACTTTCCTAAATTGTTTCATTTTGATAAGACAGCTCCCAAATATCAGAATATATCGCCAATGGACATTCTGATAATAAGCAGATCAATATATACGTTTCATAGGGATTAACCGGATAAATTTCCAGCATCCCACATCCTCTTAAGATTGCATTTGTATTTTTTACAAAATCACGACAACGTTCCTCTGCTGATTGTTCCTCTCTCTGAGAATAAATAAAAAAATTTAATGTTAATATATCAAATCTCTCTACTGGTAACTTTCCTTTTAAAATCCCATCAATGCGTTGGCGACTAATTCTGTATTGTTGAAATTGTTTTTGCAATAATGATGCCGACATCCTTTTTAAATTCCCATTTTCATTCATCGGAATCCCACTACAAATGATTTTTTCTACATCTCCCGGTGTTATTTTTTCTGCATTCCATTTTTGTTTCTTATTTGCTTCTTCTGCATCTCTATTATAAATATCGGCAATTATTTCTTTGGCATTTTCCAAAAGTGATTCAAAACTTCTATAAGCTCTTTTCCTGTTATTTTCGCATATTCCTGATGACTTTAGCCATGATAAATACTGTAGAAGCTTTTCTTCTTTTATTTCTTCTGTATCCTCATGATTCCATATTTCCTCAAATTTTTTTCCTGAATATTGTTTAAAACTTTCTGCCGGAAGCTCTTTGTCATACTTCTCTAATAATCTTTTAGCCTGTAAATATCCCTTATGATTACTGAAACAGTACCAATATATAACTTCCTCCTGATCATAGAAGTTAAAGTCTTCTTCTTTTATAATTTTCACCAGAAAATCCGATACATCCTCTACCTGCATTCTCAATCCAAATCCTAAAAGAAATACTGTCTGCCTCTTCACACAAGACGCTGAAAGCCATCCCTTCATAATCGCTGTCCATTTTTTTGTTGTCGGATTAAATGAATGCGGAGCCGCATTCTCATTAAATGCATCATTAATTATTTCTCTGTACACCGAATCATCTATTTCAGAAAATTTTTCTCTGATTCCGGCACGTTCATATAAATATCTTTTGAGATAGTCTTTAAATGAAACTAACTCCATCCCCTGATATAGATACTCGAATATGGCTTCCGAATCCATCTCTTGAAATTCTTCTGAATTAACAATACGATGCATTCCTTTTATCGCTCGTTTTGTATAATCAAATTCTCGTATTGTATCCTCAAAATCTACATCATATATCATTTTACACTTCCTCGATTATTTATATTTTTATATTATCATTTTTATTGTATATATAAAAGTTGAATTTCTAAAAAACCGAAGTCATCTTACTTAGACAACTTCGGTCAGTTTCTTTTATGTATCTATCACTCTACTCGCTAATTTCCTGCTCACCCGAGTTTTCCAGACAATGAAAAGCCACAAAGCGAGAACCTTTTCGCATTAGAATTCCACTGTCACCCACTGAAATATTATTGTAAATTTTTCGTGATACACTCATCTTAAATTGCTCCTTATTCTCTGTTTCAAATGTTATATAATAATCATTGCTTGTTCCCGTAGGCATATTATTTTGGTAATGCGTAGTCTCTACAATTTTCTTTTTCGTAGCCACTGCCTTAACTGTTTTTTTAGGAGATAAACTATTTGCTATTCCTCTTGCAACAGAATATAGTACTATACATGTTACTGCCAATATTATCAGTATTTCCGGAGATTTTCTTTCAAATGAAATGAAGTTAAATATATAGGAAACACCTTTTTCCAAATAAAACATCAGTCTTCCTCCTTATCGTCATTTGTAAAATCAATTTCAATTGCCTTAGAACCTCCAAAAGCCGGCAGACCGTGTACCAATGTTTGGATACAATCAATCTTTAAATTAATTGCCTCTCCCTCCACATTATTAAATGCCAATATTGCTTCTCTTTTCGAATGTGCAGGAATTGTATATCCCATGAAACTGTCAAAGTCAAACCAATACTCACCTTTTGTTGTTGTCAAACAGGCTTCCTGCTTTGCATCCCAACCACCTATATTCATTTCTGTATCTGTTGGATTATCAAATATTACCTTTATCATATTTCCCTGTTTCTGGTCAACTTTTATAGTCATTCCTTCAAAAGTTGCATGACCACAAATTTCTGCACCGGAATTGAATAATAATCCACCCCAATATAAAGTAAAAACAGTCAATGCTCCGAGTACAAATATTTCAATAATAAGCACCTTTATCGGACTAAAATCATCTTTCGTTACTCGCGCCATTTTGATATTACTCTCCTTCCTTTCAAAAAACGTAAAGCATTTGTAATAAACTTTTTATAAAAAGTCCGATTATCCGCATAAACACTATATTTATTTAAAAATAATCAAACAAAATTTATTCATTTTACCACGAATTTACTACGTTTGAAAGAGTCTTGATTTGACGATATTAAAGAAGTTGAAAGGGAAGATAACAACTGATAATCTTCCCTTTTTCGTGTTTGAATGAAATGTTATTTTATCTTTAATTCAAATTTCAGTATTGCCTGAATCAATTCTGTTTGGATTCTGCCTTTTAATTCAGTATCAACTATCATGTCAACTTTACCGGATTTATTATATAATGGTCGTAGGCAAACCTTTGATATGTATGCGTCATAATATTTCAGTAAATCTATAATTACAATTTCATCACCGCTAACCGCCTTTTCAATCATTTCATAAAATGGCAATTCATTTGTTTTCCTCATTCCTGCTTTCCTTTCATTTGTATTTTCAATATGTTTAGAGCTTTCTTTCTGTTCCGATAAACAGAAGAACGTGAGCATTGATGTAATTTAGCAATTTCAATATCTGAAAAGTCGAGAAAATAAAACAACAATATCACATTAATCTGTCGGTTGGATAATTTCTCCAATGCTTTACCCAATTTCTCATTAGATATTTGAACAACAAAATCACACACATAAAAAGTTATATATTCACTTGGATATAGGTCATTGATTCCATTTTCATACGATATATCTGATAAATCACAAAAAGGACTCTCATGTTTAGAACGTCTGGCAAGTTCCCTATAATAAGAGATAGTCCTTCTTCTGATAATCAGTTTTATAAGAGAATCAAATTGCAATCGTATGACGTTCTCGAAATGAGAAGTTTTATTCAAGGTATTACCTCCTTTCGCTACCAAATGCAAAAGGAAGAAATATACAAAAAGCACAAGAACGGAAATAGAAACGATTCTTGTGCTGTAATAATTATTCTTGTTATTTCTGCTTATTTTCAGGTGAATAACCTTTTATAAATCTAAATCCCATTTTTCTTCTAATACAAGACTTCCCCAACTTTCGTTTTTACTGGTTTCGGTTATGTTAAATCCAGCATTTTTATATAATTTTCTTGCTGATTCCTGAGCGCTTACTGTCCACAAAAAAACATGAGAGTATTTTTTTTCACGACAAAAATTTAGTGCGGTATCCAATAAATTTTTTCCAGCACCCAATCCTCTTAATTCGGGTTCCAAAAAGAAATATCTTAATTGTGCTACGCTTTCTTCTGTATGAGTTATTGCAATACATCCCGATGCATTTCCGTCACACTCTAAAATAAGCATACAATCTTTGTCAGGATTAAAATTTTCAATAAGTGATATTACACCTTGTGTAAGATACTTTTTCCATATTTCTGTTGTAAATTGTCTTTCTGATTCGTAGAGCGACAATTGTCTGTCTATCACATAAGAAATATCTCGTTCTTCATATGGACGAATTTTAATATTCTTAGTTGCTTTGGTAAAATATCTTTTTACAGTTCGTATACCATTTAATAATTTTTCACAATCTTCTACATTTAATTTTTCAAGCAAATCTTCAATTTGCTTATTAGCTCGATTGTTTAAGTCATGGAAAACAGTCATTCCCTTTTCTGTCAGTTGAATTTCAATATTACGATTATCCTTGCCACACTTTCGCCTCTTAATTAAATCCTTTTTTTCAAATTTATTGATTATTTTGCTCATGTAACTACGTTCAATGTCCAAAATGGAACATAATTGATTGGCTGTACATATATCCGTTTTACTGATTTCAAACAAAATTCTTGCTTCTGTCAATGAATAACCAGAATCAATAATCTGCTGGTCTAATAGTCCTAAAATGTTTGTATAAAAGCGATTAAATCCCCTTATTTCTGTTACAATGTCAATTGATTCCATAGTGATTGCCTCCCTTGTTCGTTTCCTTTTTCAACTATTATATTTTTATTTGTTGAATTTGTCAACTGTTTGAGTTATGGAATATAAGTTTTTCTTTGTTGTGTAAAACATCTGCATATTTGCCTTTCGTCCTCTTGATTACCAAAAACAGTAAAGAAAAAGTCCTGTCAAGAACGTAGCCACTGTAAAGTGGTGCGAAGCATTCTTGATCGGACTTTTTGTTTGCTGTATCTTCCACAAAGAGGAGAAAGGTTATTCAATTCCGTCTGAATCTTCAAATCCCATGATGGTCGGCACTTTTGATAAAATCTCCCTGTCCTCGTCCACATGGGTATTGATGATAACTTCTCCCCCGTCAAAGTCTGTATAGGGATTCGTGTGTTTATGCCCTTCTAAACTTTCTCCAAACATATCGACACTGTATAAATCATCATAGCGTCGTATCAGTTTTTGAAATTTGAAATATTCAACCATTTTTTTCAACGGGTACAGGTCGGACGCTTTTCTTTCCTCTGCATTGATGTATTCCATGATATATTCACGCAATTTTTCCAGTTCGTAGGCTTTCCATTCTTCCTCGCTGTCAAAGAAGTTATCGTACTGTCCATGTTCTAACTCCACATTCAGTCTTTCTTCCTCTTTCAAAAACTGCATGATGTCCTTTTCCATTGGAGAAGTATTCTTCCATTCTCCCGATAACAGTTCATTTGGGGAAACCTCCAGCACTTCCATTATCTTTTCCAGTGTTTCAAAGGTCGGATAATTCACACCCCTTTCAATCTTGGAAAGGCTCTGCATATTGATTCCCACAGCGTCTGCAAGTTCCTGCTGTTTCATTTTTTTCAGTTTTCTCACTGTTTGTATATTTTCTCCCAAATGCTTATAATTCATGGCATATCTTCTCCTTTCAATCAATTTATAAGCCTATCATACTTAATTTAATTCAAAAAGTCAAGAAAAATATCTTGACAAGTAACCATGACAGCGTTATTATATCACCAGATAGAGTGATTAAGCACATTAAGGTGAATCACAGGCTTGAGTAAGTATTTAGAGAAGATATTTTCACTTTGACAGCATGAATACATATGGACTGTCGGACTGAAAATCATGGTTTCCAAAATCGGCTGGCTGGACGGGGCACGTTCCCCAAACGTGTTGCGGACAGACAGACGGTTTTGGAAAGGAACGCCTTCAGGCGTTCCGCTTGCAGGGCGTATATGTAACACCGCCCTGCGTATACATGTCATAGTACCTAGAAACTGTGATAAATAAAGGAAAAAACACGATTTTT